>ULOC01005066.1_pt1 | contig 21120 bp, 15 predicted proteins | sample 1952181 | NCBI WGS metagenome assembly ULOC01 (sample SAMEA4835592, study PRJEB28245) | human gut metagenome | biome: gut microbiome; material: fecal sample | place: Denmark | collected 2008
GCGAACGAGCATCGCGAGTTTCGCAATTACCTATGTTTCTATTTATAGTATTATGATGCATACATATCATTTTCCTCTTCACGCTCTAAATCCTCCGGACTCATATAGCGGCGGAACAGGCGCTCTAAAATAAAATCAAATACAATCGATGCAACTGCCGGAATCACCACAAGCAATACCGGTATGATATAAACCGATAAAACCGATGCAACTAAAATCACCAGCAGCAGCAATGCCCATGGCAGATGCCTTATCATCAGCAGAAATGCATTTTTCAATGTCTGCTTTACGGTATTTTCAAATCTTGCAATATATGGGAATAAAAATGCGCTCCACATAATCGCAACAGCAATCATAATCAGAAAGAAATAGAAAAATGCGCCCTTCATACTGCCGGTTTTTAATACCTGATAGGTGATATAGGCATCACAGCCCAGAACAATCATAACGGCCAGCCATACAAGATATGGCAGTGTTGCAGCCTTAAAGTTGTCCCTGAACGCTCCGAAAAAGGTTCTTGTGGTATATCCGCGGTTTCCGCGGATGGATTTATGTACCGTGTAATACAACGCGGTGGTCGATGCCCCGATCGTGAAAACAGGAATGCAGCAGATCACCCATAAAATACTGACCCACACACAGTCCACAAGTTTTCCCAGCATCTGAAATACAATATTATCCCAATTAAATTTCACGCTTGTTCCTCCAGTCGCCCAATAATTTCTTCTGCGATCTCTTCTTTTGTTTTTCCATCCGTAGCTACGAGAATGTCTGCAGCCGCCTCATACTTTGGCCGGCGTGCTTCCATCAGTTCAGAAATGTATGCAACATTCATATGACCGTTTAAAAGTGGACGGTCCGTACTGTTTTTTACACGTTCGTATATGGTCTGCGGTGTTGCCGTAAGAAATACGATTCTTCCCCCATCCCGCATGCAGTCTACATTTTCCTGTCGCATTGCCACACCGCCTCCACAGGATACGATTGTCGGCTCCTGCTGATTTAGTGACTGGATCAGTTTTGTCTCAAGCTCCCGGAAATAAAGTTCTCCGTATGTTTCAAAAATTTTGCTGATCGGCATTCCCTGTTCTTTTACGATACGCTCGTCCATCTCCACAACCGGATACCCCAGCTTTTGCTTTATCGCACGTGCAATCGTGCTTTTACCGGCTCCCATAAAACCGATCAGGAAAATATTTTTCTTTTCTTTATTCATGAAAAAATTTCTCCTTCACTTCTTCTACCGGCATATCCATACCTGTATATAACCGGAATGCAGCAACTCCCTGCCACAGAAGCATTCCCTTACCTCCAATACAGGTACATCCTGCTTCTTTTGCTTCCCGCAACAGTTTTGTCTCTGCCGGATTATAAACCGCATCACATACAACCAATCCCGGGCGAAATGCAGATAAATCTTTTACCACACTCTGGTCATCCATCGGTTTCATACCAACGATCGTCGCATTTGCAAAAATGTCACTGGATGTGATCTCCTCTGTCATCTTTGCCGTATCCGCAATGTCATATACATTGACAACAATTCCTGGCACTGCTTTTCGGATCTTTTCTGCGGTCTGAAGAGTACGCTCAAAAAATGCATCCTTAATATTGAAAATCGTGATCTCTCTGGCTCCATCTAATGCACATTGTACCTGAATGGCTGTCGCAGCTCCGCCACCGCCTGCAACCGTGATCTTTTTTCCTTTGATATCTACACCATGGTCTTTGAGATTGTGAACAAATCCCTCTCCATCCGTAATATATCCGGTTAATTTTCCATCGTCATTGACGATTGTGTTTACAGCTCCGATAATCTGTGCTGCCGGAGACAGCTCATCCACATACTTTGCCGCCTCGGTCTTATCCGGCATCGTCACATTGATTCCACGCATATGAAACAGTTTCACCGCGTCAAGTGCTTCTTTTACCTGATCTTCTTTTACATCAAATGCAACATATACATAATCCAGCCCCAGCTTTGCAAAGCTGTAATTGTACATTGCCGGGGAACCGGAATGTCCTACCGGCGAACCGATCAGTGCAAGTAACCCTGTATGTCCTGAAATTCTTTCTTCCATCTTTTTCTCCTGTCCTTGTATGTTGGTTATATGATACCATAACTTTTAAATTAAGTACAACAATTCCAGTGGTCTTTGAATAAGTACCTGTGCTCTGTTTTTACGAAGGAACTCCGCATCGCGGAATCCCCACATGACCGAAACACACGGAAGTCCCGTGTTTTCTGCCGTCTGAATATCCACCTCGGAATCTCCTACATAAATGGCCTTCTTCGTGTCCGTTTTTAAAATTTTCATGGCTTTTTGTACCATATCGGGTGCCGGTTTTTTTGCCACACCTTCCATCTCACCGATTGCCGTAGTCATATAACCCCGGAAAAAACGTTCATCCAATTCTTTTACTGCCGAGTCCAGCTTATTGGATACAATTGCTGTCTTCACTCCGCGCGTCTTTAATTCCGTCAAAAGATGCATGATATCTGGATATGGCTTTGTATGATCCAGACAATGCTCCCCGTAATATTTTTTAAATTCCGCAAATGTCTCTTCAAACTTCGGGTTTTTCTCCCCATCCGGCACGGCACGCACCATCAGCATGCGCACCCCGTTTCCTACATATCTGCGCACCTGATCCAGCGTACAAGTCGGCATATTCTGTGACTCCAATGCCGCGTTGGTAGCGTTTTTTAAATCTTCCAACGAATATAACAAGGTTCCGTCCAGATCAAAGATCACACTTTTTTGCTCTTCCTGCTCACCGGAATCCCGATAGATTTCTTCAAACAGATCTTTACGCATAATCCGGATATTGTTGATCGTATCACTGCTGTCAACCATGTAATCTCCAACCCGGCCAAGTGTATACTGTTCGTTTTCATCTTTATCCCGGAACAGTTTTACCTTGCGCTCCAGCCTGCGTGCACGAACAATTGTAGTTCCCTTTGGCACGCAGACCTTTGCACATTTCATCGGTTCTACGATGATTCCTTTCTCTACATCTTTGATGGTAGGTTCATACTCTGCATTTCTCAGATCAAACTTCCAATCCGTGTAAATCCGGAATTCTTCCATAAAAGCCTCTTCATTACGAAAGAAACATTCCCCTTTCGGTCCAATGATAAAAACAATTCCTGCTTCCACTGTAGCTTTCATATCTCCCTGCAGAGTCCGCACAGTCACCTGCGTTCCCTCCGCAAAGAGATCCGTTGCCCGGACATATCCCCACGGAACGGAGCGTCTGCAGTACGTCTTTGCATCCTCTGCCTCTATTCTGCAATCCTGTGCATACACAATATCGGTATTTCCCATATAGTCCCGCATACGCTGCTCGATAACAGATTTAATACCCGAAGCTGCCGGCTGTTCATGTCTTCCCTGTGCATCATACTCCATGCGTGGTGCAAAATGATGTTCTTTGCAAAACTTTAAATATTCCTGTGTCATCAATTCCATCGGAATCAGGCCACCCGCTTTTTCCAGATGTCCTCCACCGGAACCAATTCCTTTGCACAACTCTGCCGCAAGTTCACTCGCCTTGACTTCTTTCACACAGCTTCTCACTGAAAACTTCACACCTTCTGGTTGCAGATTAAATGCCACACAGATATCAATCGCATCCACTTCCAGTACCAGATCGGAAATCAGTCCGAGAATATTCGGATCACACTGCCCCACTTTTACAATCGCGGCACGAAATTCTTCTACATAATCCGTATGAAGAAGTGCTGCTCCAGCAACTTCCAGTTCTTCCAGCGAAAGATTGGCATTGCGGAGTTTCCTCATGATTGCCGGGTCAAAGTTTGCCTCGTCACGCAGATCCCGGTCTAGCGGATGTACAATTTCCGTCAAACTTCCGGTATCCGTATATAATCCATAATACAGTGCTGTTGACAACTCACGATTACCTCGTACATCAAATCCTTCTATTTTGAGCATATTCCAGACCAGTGTCGAGCACGCGCCCAGATTAGAACGCACCTCGGAAAGCTCTGGTAATTCCGTGCAGATCCGGTGATGGTCAATTACAGCAATATGTTCTGCTTCAAACACTGCAGAATTTCCGGAATGGTACTGACAGTCCACCATCACCAATAACTCTGGTTTGTGCAGATAATCCACATGCTCGATTGGTATTTTCAGATCCCGGATCAGCATCACCAGATTCGTTTTCCGGATCACATTCTGCCCTCCGTAAATCAGACGTGGTTCTTTTCCTTTGGATTTCAAATACAGATAGACCCCAAATCCACATGCAATGGTATCTGCATCCGGATTGTCATGGCACTGTATTACAATATTGTCATACGCTAATAACTCACTCAGTTTCATCTTAATTCCCCTTGCCTGATTGTTCTACTTGCTTTTTAGATTATATGGGAAGAAAAAGCTGCTGCGGTTCTTTTTGTCAAACATTGAATTATATTGCAGCATATGATACTTTTCAATCCATTCTTTTTCTTCTCCCTCGGCCTCATCGATATGCAGGTAGCAGCCTTTACTTTTGGAATAATAACCTCTGGAATTGATGGCTGGAACAACCTCCTGCATATCTGCCAGAAACTTATTGTATGCCGGAAGCTCAATTCCAGCCCGTTCCAGTGCCATGGTAGACAGATAATCAAGACTGGTAATGTCTACCGTTTCTTCCGGTGTATCATAATTGGTCCAGATAAAAAACGGAACTGTGTACAGTTTTTCCAGCTCATCTTCCGTCAGCCCTGTGAGTCCTTTTCCATTCAGAATCGGATAAAAATTACTGTTTAAGCTTGGCTGATGATCTCCAAAGAAAATGATTTCTACCGGATCATCTACCTTTGAAAAATAACTGATCAGGTTTTTTACTGCCTCATCACTCTCGTGTACCAGGGACAGATACTGGTTGGCATCCGTATAAGAACGTCCAACTTTATAATAATTCTCCGGAAAATTGTCATAGGTTTCCGTATAACCACCGTGGTTCTGCATGGTAATTCCCATAAAGAACAGTTTTTCATTATTTTTACGGTTTTCATAACGCTTGATAAGCTTATCATACAGTTCCTGGTCGGTAATATATTCCCGCAGGATCTTTGTCTGGTCAAAATAATCAATAAAGTGCATTTCGTCAAACCCGATATGCGGATACACCAGATTCCGGCTCCATCCGGTTTCATAATATGGATGCATGGCAATGCACGTATACCCATCATCTTTCAGATTTGACACAATCGTTGTCGGAGTATCACTGATATACTGCTGATAAACAACGGATCCCATCGGAAGAAATGCCATGGAATTTCCGGACATAAATTCCCACTCCGAATTAGGAGTCTTCGCGCCAAATACCGACGAAAGTGCATATCCCTTCGTTGTATTCTCTTTCAAAGAATCGATAAACGGTGTGAGCGGCATGTTGGTCTGCAGATCCCCCAACACACTCAGATCGGAAAACGATTCATTCATAATGGCAATGATCGTCGGATTTTTTGCTTTTTCATTTGTTGTGCTGTAATCCTTTTTATCGGATTGATAGGTTTTCTCCAGTTCTTTGATCTTATCTTTGGAATATCCTTCCGGAGCAGAAATAAAACTGTCACGAATCCCCAGTACGTAATTCAACAGATATCCATTGCGATAAGTTCCCTTCTGTTCCCACGTCTCTGTGTTTACATCATAAGCATTTGCTGCAATGATCACACAACTTAAGGCAATCGCCATCACAGAAATTACCCGCATCTGAATTTTTCCGGTAAACCGGACATGCCATTTGCGGACAAAAGCAATAAACAATGCTGCCAGAAAGATCACATATACTCCACGATCGTTCAATTGCAATTTATAATTTCCCGCCACACTCAGACCGGTTCCAATGGATCTGATATCGGAAAACGTAAATTCATTTCCGCGGAACAGATATACAAAATAGTCTACAAATCCAAACGAAAGCAGCGACACATGGGCAATGATGCAGGTCAGCCCACTGTTGTTCGTAAAAATCTGCACAACAAAATAGACAATCAGACAGCAAAGCACATTTAAAAAGAGCTTCTCGTACGTTGTCCTCGTAAAGTTTTCAGGATCAAGCAGCATATACTGTATCGAAAAAGTGGTGAGACAGGAACCTCCGATAAACAGAATCAGTGTCCAGAGCCACGGACACCGGTCATCCAGTTCCAGATGCAGACTTTTTACCAGATAGTACAAAAATCCATATGCGATCAATGCAACAATGGAAAAATCAATGGTCACATACATTACGACTGCCAATATAATTGCAATCGCCGCCCAGATGTTATTTTTTTTATCGTATTGAAGTTTGATTTTAAATTTTGGTTTCATGCCATTACAATACAACAAAATTCCCGGCATGTAAACCGGGAATCCTGTCTGAAATCTTAATTTTGTGTGAATTATGTTACTGTTCACAGGTTACCCTGCGAACAGTAATCGAATTATTTCTTTTTGAAGTTTGTGTATCCCTTCTGCTTATATGGATGTGCAGCCCAGAGTTTATCTGCTGTTTCTTGCCAATCCTTTGCGTAATCTACGCACTTTCCACACAGGTGCTCAACCGGCTCCTCCTGTTCTACATCTGTAGAATGAGCTCCAGTCTCATGAACCATCTTCTGTAAAATCTCCGGATTCTCAAGCATCGGACATGGACGAAGCATGTTTTCGTTGAATGGCTGGTTATCACGGTAAGCCATAAACAACGGCTGCTTCAGACACTCAAGCAGGGATTTCTCGCGGATGTTTGCTCCAGAGTAGTGAATAAATACACATGGCTCTACATCACCCTTCGGGTTAATATGACAGTAGTTACGTCCTCCGGCGATACATCCTCCAACGTATTCACCGTCGTTCTGGAAATCCATAACGAAGATTTCTTTTCCACCTTCAAATCCACGAACTTCACGCAGTCTGTGGTAAATATATTCTCTCTGCTCCTTGGTCGGCATCAGTTCCGGTGAAGCCTTCATTCCTACCGGCATCAGATGAAAATACCATGCGAAACGGCTTCCATGCTCGATCAGAAGATCAAAGAACTCATCACTGGTAACCGCATCCATATTCTTGCTTGTATAACATACACTGTTTCCAAAGATCAGTCCGTTCTCATGTAACAGATCCATTGCGTGAAGGACTTTATTGTATACACCTTCTCCACGTCGGAAATCGTTGGCATCTTCAAATCCCTCAAGGGAAATGGAAAGGGAAAGATTTCCTACACGCTTCATATCCTCGCAAAGCTTCTCATCTACAAGTGTTCCGTTTGTGTAGCAATGGAATGCGCAGTCATTGTGTTTCTCACACAGACGGATGATATCAGCCTTGCGCACCAGTGGTTCTCCACCGGTCATCATATAAAAATATACGCCCAGTTCCTTACCCTGTGTAACAATGTTGTCTAACTCATCAAATGTCAGATTTAATTTATGACCATACTCTGCTGCCCAGCATCCTGTACAATGGAGGTTGCATGCACTGGTCGGGTCCATAAGAATGAGCCACGGAATATTGCAGTTCTCAATTTCTCTCATTTTACGAATCTTCTTGGTTCCTGCAAACGCTGCCTGATATCCAAGATTCAGTGCTGTCATCTTGGCAACATGCGGATCTGTCTCATCCAGAAGACGATTCACATAACGCATCCACTTGCTGTCCGGATTCTGAATCATTTTCTTTGCGCCTTCGTATGCCTCAGAACGGAAATTGCTTCCCATAAACTTCTGTGCGAGGTTTACAATATTGAGCAAACCTTTCTCTCTGTCCTTATTCAGACTCTTTAACGTAGCATCGATAGCGAGCGAAAACGCCTGTCTTTCTGCCGCATCTTTTAAACTTGCCATTTTCTTACTCCTCCGTTTTCTTTCCTGTGTAAATAAATCATAAGATATTTCATCCATTGGAAGTATAGTTGTTTTTCCACCGAATGAACATATTCAATCACAAAACCATGTATGTTTGCAATATACAATCTTCTGAAAATGTCTAAAAAAACATGATTTGTGCATTTTTCCAACGATTTTTGGATATAATTTTTGTTGCAGACTCAAAACGTAGTTTTGAATACTACGTGACATTATACCACTATCTTATGTAAAGTCAACCTAAAATATTTACTTCTGCCGCAAATTGACCGAAGCAATAAAATATACTATAATGCTGTTGTTTCTTTAAAAAATTGATTATTTACTGAAGATTGGAGTGATTGTATGCCGGGTTTTACCACCCACTATCTGTTTGGCGTAGACGCATGCAGACGTCTGACCTCCACATCCATGCACAATATGATCCGACGCGATCACAGCGCATATGCACTTGGTCTGCAGGGACCTGATCTGTTTTTTTACTATCTTCCCTCTTACCTGATGCATCGAAAAAATATTGGAGATCTGGCACATCGCAAGGATACTGGCCAGTTCTTTGGCAATCTGCTGCAAAGCCGCAAACTTTTTGCAGGGAAAAAACATTCCCTCTCTATTGCAGACGCTTACATCTGTGGATTTATGGGCCATTACACACTGGATTGTACGATTCATCCCTATGTATATGCATTTACAGGCTATAATGCCCAGACCCCACCTTCCAATACGGAATATTTTGGTCAGCATGCTTATTTCGAAACGGAACTCGATTCCGAACTTTTATATGAGAAAAAGCATCTGTATCCTTCCCAGTTTCACCAGAATGCAACCATCCGTCTGACGACACTTCAACGAAAAGTAATTGTACGGATGCTGTGCTATGCTTACCGGAACACCTATCCGGAAATTTCCGTAAGTGAGTTTTCCCTGAGCGGCGCACCGTTCTGGATGAAACTCGGAACACACCTGCTGAATGATCCAAGTGGCCAGAAGAAAGTATTATCCCGTCTGATCGAAAAGATTTTCCTTGGACGTGCTTTTTTATCTCCGATGGTTGCCAGCGATTGTTATCGTTTTATACAGGACCCGATGAACCTCAAACATCACACCTGGATTCATCCATGGACAAAGGAGTCTTCCAATGCCTCTTTTCCGGAGCTCTATGAACAGGCTGAGAAAATTTATCATAAACGTCTGGTTGATTACGCACATCTGCAACACTCTGGTTTCCCGCAAAAAGAAACCGCACGCTTTCTATCCGTGTACGGTAATCTTTCGTTTCTGAGTGGTCTGCCTTGTGATGAATAAAAGAGTTTCTTCCTATTATATAAGAGACATATGATTATAATATAATCTGATTTTGGAAATCCGCAATCTGCTGACAGATAATTTCCATCAAACGCGTGCGTGCTTCCACGCTTGCCCAGCCAATATGAGGAGTGATAATCAGCCTTTCGCTGTCTTTGATTTTGCGAAGCGGATTATCCTTCCGCATTGGTTCTGCGGAAAGGACATCCAGCCCCGCACCGGCGATTTCTCCGGCCTCAAGCGCATCCGCCAGATCCTGTTCCACAACAATCGGTCCTCGTCCAAGATTCAAAAAAACTGCAGACGATTTCATTTCCCGAAATGCTTCCCGGTTCATGAGTCCCCGCGTATTTTTATCAAGAGGTGCATGAACAGAAACAATATCTGATTGTTCCAACAACGCATCAAATTCCACACGTTCATATCCCTGCTGAGAATTCTTACCGGAAGTGGAATAATAGATCACCCGGCATCCGAATGCCTTTGCAATATCCGCCACACGTCTCCCGATATTTCCCAGACCAATGATTCCCCAGGTTTTTCCGCTCAGCTCATGAAACCTTTTCTCAAAATGGGTAAACATAACATCTCCCACATATTTCTCCGATTTGACATACTGATCATAATACGCAAGCTTTTCCCAAAGATAAAACAGCATGGCAAACGTATGCTGGGCTACGCTTTCCGTGGAGTATCCTGCGACATTACGCCATTCTATGCCACGGCTTTTTAAATATTCCTTATCCAGATTGTTTGTTCCCGTTGCCGTCACACAGACAAGTTTCAGTTTTTTTGCTTTTCCAATCGAATGCTCATTAATCTCCACTTTGTTTAACACGATCACGTCTGCATCCACGGTCCGTTCCAAAGCTTCTTCTGTAGTGGAAAAATTATATGTTACCACCTCTCCCAGTTTTTCAAATGCAGACAGATCAATATCATCTCCAATTGTTTTTGCATCCAAAAATACGATTTTCATTTTATCCTCCTACCCTATTCTGATTCCAAAAGAAAAAGAGGCTGCCTTTTCTAACATCCTCTTCCCCTTTACATCCTGTATTTATATCTATGCAATCGAAAATGCATAGACCGTTTTTGTATCATATGATTTTCCGGCTTCTGTCAATGGTGTTGTAAAATTTGGCTCATTGATGGAATTTGGAAAATACTGTGTTTCCAGACAAAAAGCATCCCGCTCTTTGCATACTGCTCCGCCCTGCACTTTCTGTCCCTGAATGAAATTCGCCGTGTAAAGCTGCATACCGATACAATCCGTAATCACGTCCATCTTTATGCCACTCTTTGTACTGTATGCGGTGGCAATCTTTTCAAGCCCTGCCCGCTCCTTATCCAGAACAAAATTATGATCGTATCCATGGCCGTAAGAAAGCTGATCATTTGCCTGCTCAATATCTCTGCCCATCGGCTTTGCTTCCCGGAAATCAAACGGTGTTCCATCCACCGAAGCAATCTCACCGGTCGGAATGGATTTTGCATCAATTACCGGTGTGTAATGAGACGCGCGGATCTGCAGAATCTGTTCCATGGCACTGCCGCTTCCGGCACCATTCAGATTGAAATATGCATGATTTGTCATGTTAAAAATCGTTGTCTTATCCGCTGTTGCATGATATGTAATGGAAAGTTCGTTCGCTTCAGTTACTTCATACGTTACTTTCATAACTGCATTCCCCGGATATCCCTGCTGACCTTCTGCATCCTTAATTACAAATGTAATTTTGTCTGCCGTCTGTTCCTCAGCATCCCACAGACGTCTTGAAGTCGCCTGTGAACCACTGTGCAGATTATTTTCATTATCGTTTTTCTCAAGCTGATAGGTAACTCCATCGATCACAATTTCCGCATTTGCAATACGATTGCAGTTTCTTCCAACAACTGCTCCAAAACTGGCCATCTGCTGCTGATAAGTCTCTGCATTTTCATAACCAAGGACCACATCTGTATTTTTTCCGTCCTTATCTTTTACCACAAGTGATACAATGGATGCTCCAAAATCTGTAATCTGTGCATACATCCCCTTCGTATTGGAAATAGTATAAAGCGTTGCCTCTTCTCCATCTGCAAGCTTTCCAAATGTTTTTCGTTCCATAACTGTAATTGCCTCCTGAATTCATCTACTCTGTTCCTGTCTATATAAAATATTTTACCTTGTTTGGGTTAAGAAGTAAAGAACAAGTGCCGATGTAAATAATAAAAATATAGAAATTATAACCTTTTTAAGAAAGGATGTTTATTATGTCCACAAAAGTTTCCTCTGGGGTATCATTATCCACGAATTATTTTTTAAGAAATTTCTATACCAACAATCAGAAAGCAGCCAAAACCTCCGGCCGGTCCGGTTACAGTAATGTGGAGCTTTCCTACGAAGACAGCCGTGCTTTAAACAGGGCTGCCAAGCGGCTTTCCAAAAGTGATTTTGGTTCCGACACGGATGAGAAAGACGATGATCTCAATGATACATCGAAGGCTGCCATTGAAGCCTTTGTGGATACTTACAATTATACGGTCACTTCCGGGAAATCCAGTTCCGACTACGAAACCAAACGTTATGTCAAGCAGCTTAACACGCTGAGTAAAAAACACGCAGACGAACTGGAAGATTTAGGTATCACGATAAACAGTGATGGCACTTTGGATCTCAACAAAGACCTTCTGAAAACCGCCAATAATTCCAAGGCACGAAAGTTGCTCTCTCCGGATCAGGAATATCCGCAAAAGCTCGTCAAGCTTTCCCGTAAGATGAATTCCGCTGTACAGGAGAACATTATGTCCTTGATCAGCACGCAGAATATGCATATTGACATCTCCTTATAAAACGCAAAACAAAAGCAGGTGATACGATTCGTATCACCTGCTTTTGTTATTTCACTGTTCTTATAGGAACTCATCTTCTTTTGGCCAGAGATCTCCCTCATTTAATCCGTGCTCAGTCAGCCAGCCGTCCTCCACAAAAAAACAGGTTTCTTCTTCTTTTTCATTAATCAGAGTCACTGACACCTTCGGCCGCTGCCCTTCTGCCAGTTCCTCACACCCATACTCTCCGTCAAAAATGTGCTTGATCTTCCACATATGACACTCCTTTTTTCCAGACATTAAAAGATTTTTCTAAAATCAAACGTTTTCTATTGTACCACATGTTCCTTCACAATCACAGTGGTCAGATATCCTTTTGCCTGTTCCAGTTCATCCAGGCCACAATACACCTGTTCATTCTCCATGCCGCAATTGGATATTCCATAAATGTCCTGGTGCACTCTGCTCTCTTTATCCTGCATCGCTTCCCGGAGCACCCGTAATAACTCTTCGAGTTTTTTCCCGGATTTCATATAAATGCGTGTACCATGAAAACCGAGTGACTCACGCACGTCATACGCCGCCGGAATAATATGGATTTCCTCATCTTTTTCTCCCAGAGAAATCCCCAGTCTTGCCGCTACTGCACAAAACGACGGCACACCACTTACGATCCGCGCCTCCCAGCCGGCATCTGCCGCACATCTGTGCATATACATATAGGTAGAATATATCCCCGGATCTCCAATTGTGAGCATTCCTACCCGCAGTCCCTGTCGGAGATAATCTTCCATGGCATCATAAATCCGTTTGTGTGCCAGTTCCAGTTTCTGTGCATCTTTGATCATCGGAAATGGCATGCAAAGAAGCGGCATATCTGCAATTTCCGGACAAACCTGCTCCACGATCCGATACGCATAACATTCCTCTTTTGACACCGCCGGAAGCACAATAAGATCACAGCTGCGAATCGTTTCCAGTGCCTGTAAGGTCATAAGTTTCGGATTTCCCGGTCCCACACCGATTCCATAAAGGATACCCGGACGGTTTTTTGTTCTTAAATCACAAAATAATTTTTGCGTTATTTGCCGCAAATGTGCCAGATACACTTCCCGGACAGCCGGATACTCCCCAATTCCACGAATCACACATTCCGGCCGGTATCCCGCCGCCTGTAATTTTCCGGCAAAGGAATCCGCATCCGGCTGCTCCCCGTCCTGCATGCCGCCTGCCATATCATTATTTGCATGGTCTCCCGCCACCAGCATAAACGGTGTAAGAAGCACTTTCCCGTTCTGTCTGCTCTGCAGCCCGGACTTCATCCGTGCAATCACATCTTCAATGGTAATACTGCCTTCCACCGTTGCAATATAGATTTCATGCTTTGCATAAGCACGCAGCGACTGTTCCATCATCGCATAACTGGCATCTGCCGCATGTTCGGTTCCATGCCCCATCAAAATCAATGGGAAATCTCCCACCTCTTCCTTCAGTGACTCCCACAGTGCTTTTGCCACATCCTCATAATCCTGCGGTTTTGCCAAAAGCGCATCGGCAACTGCAATCTGCTCGAAAGCACCGGCATATTTTTTCGCCGCTTCCTTGAGTCTGTGATTTTCAATTCCGTCAATCACATGGGTAGGAAATACAGCTACATGCGTCACTCCCTGTTTTTTCATGCTTTCGAGAGCTTCCGTCGGACTCTTTGCTTCTATATGCTCGCGCTTTTTCATTGCGTTACGCACAATCGTACTCGAGACAGCTTCCTCTACCACGGCATCCGGATACAATGCCCGGACCTGCCGCGTGATGGCTGCAATATTTTTCTGCCGGGTATCCGGATAGGTTGTTCCAAAACTCACAATTAAAATTGCTTTTTTCATGTTATTTTGCATTCCTCTCTCTGTGATATAAGCGTGCTGCCTGTACAAAGTGTTCCACAAATGCCGGATTGGACGGGTAATACAAATGTGGATAACCCCACCAGTTTCTGTCGTCCTCGTGGATACATGTCCAGGATGTTCCGCTTACCGGTTTGACCGCCACGCAGCTTTCTCCGTTGTTATCACTGTCATAGTAATGAAATTCATGTGCACGGACAGGTTTTCCCGCCAGGAAATGAGACGTCTGTTCCGTCACATTCACATAGCCAAAACGTACAAGTTTTCCCCGGTTATGACAGCTGCCCGTTATGATACCTGCCATCGGCCAGTTTTCTCCTTCTTCATCTGTCATGGATTCATGCAGATACATAAACCCGCCGCACTCTGCCACGGACGGCATACCATTTTCAATTGCCTCCCGGATGGAATTGCGCATGGAGACATTTTCTGAAAGCTGCCGGGCACACAGCTCCGGATAGCCTCCTCCCAGAAGAAGCGCATCCGCTTCCTCTGGAATTTTTTCCTGTCCAAGCGGTGAAAACCAGACGAGTTTTCCACCATACGCTTCCAGAAGCCGCAGGTTATCCTCATAATAAAAACAAAATGCCTCATCTTTTGCAACTGCAATAACCGGACATTCCTCCTGCTGTTTTTCCTTTTTCTGTAAAACCCCTTTGTCTTTTCCCGATTCCTGTAATTTAGGCAGTTTCGTTTTTCCGTCCCGAAACACATGTAAAAGTGCCCAGCCTTGCAACAGCTGCAGCATCCGATCCAGATCTGCGGTCTCTTCCAGTTTTTCCGCAGCCTGATTGACCTGCTGACGTAGCCCTTCCATTTCTTGTGGCATTTTCAAACCCAGATGCCGGCTCTCCAGATGCAGACTTTTCTGTACCGGAAAACATCCCAGCACCGGAAGACCCAGTTCTTTCTCAATCACCGGTGTCATTGTCCTGCAGAACCCTTCCGATGTGCGGTTTAATATCACACCAATGATCCGGTGATCCCTGTCATACTGTAATATCCCTGCCAGAAGTGCAACCATCGTGCGCCCCATCCCACGGGCATCCAGCACAAGCACAATCGGCAGATCCAAGGTCTGTGCCAGATGATAGGCGGAGCCCTCTTTTTGTGTGCCTCCTAGGCCATCGTATAATCCCATCGCTCCCTCGATCACCGAATAAGAGAAGCTCTCCCGGTCATATCCATACAGTTCCCGGATCTGATCTGCCTCTGAAAAAAACGTATCCAGATTGCGCGATGGTACACCAATTACCTGACGGTGAAACATGGGATCAATATAGTCCGGTCCGCTTTTGAACGCACGAACCGCAAGTTTTCTGTTTTTCATTGCTGCCAGCAACGCACAGGTGATTGTCGTTTTTCCACTGCCACTTTGCGGCGCTGCCAGTACCATTCCACTGTGTAACATAGTTCTCTCCTCATTATGCCATCGTCAGCACACAGATATATACGGGGTTCTCAGCCTGCATCAGATGATAGGTTCCCACGGTTTTTGCCCTGCTGACCTGCACCTGTATGATTTCTGTCTGCATTTTCCCTGCAGCAAGTTCTGTAATCTGAGCCACGGTTTCAAGACTTATGGCATTGACAACCACACGTGTCCGTGGATTCTTCTCCCAGATGACATGCAGAATATCCGCAAGGCGTCCACTGCTTCCCCCAATAAATACATGTGTCGGAGGTTCCAGGGATTCCAATATTTCCGGTGCTTTCCCATCCACCGGAATCACATTTGCCAGATGAAATTTTTCCAGATTCCGGCGCAGAAGCTGCTGTGCGGTGGCTTTTTGCTCAATGGCGTACACACGAATCCCCGGACTGCACGTTGCACATTCCACTGCAATCGATCCGGTACCACTCCCCACATCGTATACCACAGCATCTTCTGTCAGGCCAAGTTTGCATAGTGAAAGTGCACGCACTTCTTCCTTGGTCATTGGAACCGTTTTTTCCCCTTCCACGACACGCAAAAATGATTCATCGGACATCCCTGGAACAAGACGTCTTTTTTGCACATTTTCATTGCATAATAACAGGGTATACAGACCTTCTTCTTTTGCATTTTTTGCCTCTTCATACGATAGCTCGCGGATTTTTTCTCTGTCATAAGAGAGCTGAAATCCAGCAATCATGCGGGTTTGCGTCAATTTTTCTTCTTCTATCCAGCATCCGATCCGTCGGACATCCTCCACCCCGGAAACCAGCAGAAACGTCTTGGGAAAATGCCGGATTGCATCGAGAACGAGTGCTCTGGTCTCTGCGGTATCTTTTTTCCCGTGGATACTTATAATTTTTGCATCCTGCCAGGCAATTCCCGTTGCCGCAGAGAGGTAGGAAACGGATGAAATTCCTGGAAAAATACGAATTTTTTTGTAATTATTTTTATTTAATTCTGTTTTTATTTTTTCTGTTCCACTGTAAAATCCAGTATCTCCGGAAAATAATATGGAGACCTTCAGTTTCTGGCCATCCATTTGGGATTCCTTTTGTCTTAAAACCGGTAAAATATCTTTTGCGAGATAAAAAGGATAGGTTTCCTTACTGTTTTCCACCACTTCAAGCATCCGTTCTGCCCCAAAAACCACATCAGACTCTTCCAGCGCTCTTTTTGCTTCCTGTGTCAGTGTTGCTGCACTCATCCCGATGCCAATCAGGGAAATTTCCACCTCCGGACGACCAGAAATCGTATGTCCAAGCAGACGGGAAAGTGTTTCGGTTACCTGTGCATAAGACATTCCCTGCTCCTGTTCTTGTTTCCCGATCACGCATGCCGTAATCCCTGCTTTCTGTGCTGCCGCAAGTTTTTCCTGAAATCCGCTGTGCGCACCGCTGGCTTTTGTAACCAGATAGCGGATCGAAAACTGATGAATCATTGCCAGATTCATTTCCTCCGAAAACGGGCCCTGCATCGCAAGAATCTGCTTTCCGCGGATACCCGCCTTTTCACAGAGACCGATACTCTCCAATCCGGGAAGCACACGCACAAACAAACGCTCCTTCAGGGGTGCAAATACCGCCAGCTCTTTGCTTCCGGTTGTCAGAAGAATGTTTCCGGATGTGTCCGTAAGTGCCTGGACACAGCTTTCATAATCGGCAAACACATGCACGGTTCCAGCGCGCTCTTTCATGCCTTCGTTTTCCGGTATGCTACAGATTCCATCGTCCATTCGCCGCTGGAGCCGCAGATATGGAATTCCACTTCCTTTTGTACTCTCCCGGATGTTGGCAGACACTTCTGTGGCAAACGGATGCGTAGCATCCACGACTGCCGCATAGTTGTTCTGTCCGTTTTTTTTCAGCAGGGCGCGCATTTCCTCTACGTCCAGTCTTCCTACACAGACCTTCACCCCGGCAAGTTCCGGCATGACCATCTGACCGTATTCGGTTGCTACATGCACATCACAGGCAATATGTGCCCGTGAAAGTTCCTGTGCGAGAAGACGACCTTCCGTTGTTCCCGCATAAATTAACACTTTCTCTGCCATCTTATTCCTCTTCCCCGTTTTCTGCTGCTATATATGGTATCCTCTCGGTGTCACAAGCTTTCCATCAATAATTTTTGTCTGGGAATTCCCGATAAATACCGTGGTAAACATGTTCACCGGTGTATGCACCAGTTCCTCCATGGGAAGGGTTACGGCTTTCGTATCATCGCGTCCGATATTTTCCACATACCCACAGGCACGCTCCGGTTCCACCCCGTGTTCCATCAGAATTCTGCAGGCACGCTCCAGATAGTCTGCCCGTTTATGGCTCGACGGATTATAAATTGCCATTGCAAAATCTCCCTCCGCGGCTGCAATCAGCCGCTTTTTAATCCTCTCCCACGGGGTGAGAAGATCACTCAGGCTGATCACGCAAAAATCATGGTTGAGAGGAGCCCCAAGCACTGCCGCACCGCTGCTTGCTGCTGTTATTCCGGGAATTACTTCAATGATACAATCATCATATAATTTTCCGATTTCCAGCATCAGGGATGCCATCCCGTAAATTCCGGCATCCCCGCTGCAGATCAATGCCACTTTTTTGCCTTCTCTTGCCTTCTCGAAACACATCTGGCAGCGTTCCCGCTCCTGCCGCATCGGTGTAGACAATAATTCTTTGCACCCGAACCGTTCCCCAAGCAATTTCAGATATACGGTATAACCGATGATCACATCACTGGCTTCTAACACCTGCATGGCTTCCTGCGTCATCATATTTTCCTGTCCCGGTCCCATACCGACCACATAAATCCGGTGTTTCATTTCTTTCTCCTTCCTTTCGTCTCACACAAACTGCAATACGATTTTCTCCCGTTTTGCCACGGCAATTGTCACGCCATCCATAGCCTGCTTATGTATCAGCAAACTACCTCCGTCTGCTGCAGCGACCGCAGCACGCTCACACACATTATCCACTCCCACTGTCTGAGCCACAAACGCGGATGCAGTGAAATCACCCGGCACTTTTTTCAGTTCTCCGGCAGAAAAAACGACAAACGGTACCCGCAAATGCTGTGCCAGCTCCCACAGACCGGATTCTTTTTCCTTCACATCAACCGATGCCAGGGCATAGATATCATTCAGGTCTATTTTTCTGCTTATCATTTGTTTTATCTCGTTATAACTTTTATTTTTTTTGCATCCCATGCCAAGCACCGTTGTTTTCGGAGCTAAAATAAGCGTTTTACGGTATTCCCGTGGCTCTTTTTTTGTAATCCACACATCCACAGCATGTTCCGCCTGTGCTTCGTTCCACGAAATCAGCTTTACTTCCTTTGGCGGCTGTAATTTTGCCACCTCCTCCGGGGACATACATGCCGGATCTACCGCCATCACAATGATTTCGCCCTGTAACAGTTTTCCGGACACATGCCGGATCGCTTCGGGGTTACACACCCGCAGGCCATTTTTTCTTGCAAACACATCAACGGCAAAAAGCCCATTCACGTCTGTTGCCGTCGTCACAACCGCAGCGGAATGCAATGATTCTGCGATCTGCTGCGCCAGTTCATTGGCACCACCCAGATGTCCAGACAGCACTGGAATCACAAACTGTCCGGCCTCATCCAGCACCAGTACCGGACTGTCCACGGTTTTGTGGCGGATCAAAGGTGCGATGGCCCGTACGGCAATCCCGAGCGCTCCAATGAAAATCACGGGAAACTGTTGTGCAAAAGCCTCTTCCAGAAAATCCGGAAGTGACCGGTTTCCTCTTTCTCTTATCTGTATCTTTGAAACCGCAGGGTGACCACCGTAACGGCTCTGCCAAAATCCATACGAAACAGAAAGTGAAAGTTCCGCGATTCGTGCCGCAAGCTCTCTTCCACGTTCCGAAAACCAGGTCATATACAGGATCATTCCGGTAACTCCTTTCCCGCATGGATGTTACACATTACTCCCTCATTTTCTACAGTGTTTTGGGTTTTCGCCTTGCGGAATTCGGTTGTAAAATCCGGCGCGTAGAGTCTGGAGCGCGTATAATGCTGATTTGATATTACATCTCCGACCAGCACCAGAGCGGTTTTTGTAATATTATGTTTCTTTGCCACCGCCGCCAGCTCCTGCACAGTACAGATATATGCTTCCTCGTCCGACCAGGTTGCCTTGTACACCAGTGCCGCAGGTGTATCCGGCTCATATCCGCCATTTACAAGGCGCCGTGATAATTCCTCCAGCATTCCGGTACTCAGATAAATTGCCATGGAAGCATGGTGTGCGGCAAAACTCTCAATACTCTCCTTTTCTGGTACCGCCGTCCTTCCGGCCATCCGGGTGATGATCAGTGACTGTGACACATCCGGAAGGGTATATTCCAGATTCAGCGATGCCGCTGCTCCAAAACAGGCACTCACACCCGGACAACTCTCATACGCAATCCCCTTCTGATCGAGAATATCCATCTGTTCCCGCACCGCTCCGTATATACTGGGTTCTCCCGTATGAAGTCGAATCGTGATTAAATTATTTTTTTCTGCCTGTTCCATCACCGAAATAACCTCTTCAAGTGTCATTTTGGCGCTGTTATGAATCTCACAGCCCTCTTTTGCATAATCGAGAAGCTGTGGATTGACCAGCGAACCGGCATAGATGATGACATCTGCTTTCTGCAGCAGACGCATTCCCCGCACAGTAATCAGATCCGGTGCTCCGCTTCCTGCTCCGACAAAATAAATCATAGCAACCTCCTGAGTAATTCTTCTGCTTTTCCGGTCATCCCAAGCAGCCCATAGGCATTGGAATAGACAATACACTCGATCTGCAACCGACCGGCCGCACGTTTTTTCAGATAGAAATCAATTTTTTCCATGATATCTTCCATAACCTCTTCTTTTTTACCTTCGGCATCAATAAACGCAAGTGCTTCCTCGGTTGTGACGCAATCTAAAATCTTCTTTAAACATTCTAAAGATACATTTTCACGGATGCCGGCTGCCGCTAAAAGTTCCATCCGACAATCTCCCTCATGGGAATGGGTGTTCATAATGCCTCCCGCCACCTTAATCAGTTTTCCAATATGTCCGGTCAGAAGCATTGCACAAAATCCCAGTTCCACCGCCATATCGATCGTCTCACCGATAAAATTACTGCATTTCACACTGCGATCAAGATCATATCCATAGGTCTGCTGCATGAAATCCAGTCCATAATTTCCCGGTGAAACTGCCGCAATGGTCTGCCCTTCTGCACGCTGCTGGCGGAGTTCCACACGAATGGTCTCCTTAAGTGCCTGACTGCTCATCGGTTCCACAATTCCTGTCGTCCCCAGTATTGAGATTCCCCCGACAATCCCCAGTCTTGGATTAAACGTACGCTCTGCAAGTGCTTCCCCATCCGGCACAGAAATCAGAATATGCAGTGTTCCGTGAAAATCACAAATCCGGCACACTTCCTGCACTTCCCGGGTGATCATTTCCCGCGGCACATGATTGATTGCGGCATTGCCTACGGGCTGATCCAGTCCGGGTCTCGTCACACGGCCCACACCCTTTCCTCCGTCAATCTGGAGAAGTTCTTTTTCTCCATCCCCACGGTTGTCCGCGGTGACCGTGGCACAGATTTTACTTCCGCTGGTCACATCCGGATCATCGCCGCCATCCTTGACCACAGCGCAGGAAACCTGAGATTCCCCGCGCACGATATCCGTCACTTCCGCGGTGTATGGAATTCCTTTTGGGGTCTCAATCGTTATACAGTTTTTTATTTTTCCCGTCAGAAGCATATATGCCGCAGCCTTTGCAGCAGC
>ULOC01045032.1_pt1 | contig 20967 bp, 20 predicted proteins | sample 1952181 | NCBI WGS metagenome assembly ULOC01 (sample SAMEA4835592, study PRJEB28245) | human gut metagenome | biome: gut microbiome; material: fecal sample | place: Denmark | collected 2008
TCTCTTCCTCCTCATGTGTAGTCATTCCGAGTGACACATGTATTTCTCCGTGATAATTATCGCAGAGCCACTGAAGCATTTCATAATGGTTATTGCATGCGGAAGGTATTTTGATAAGTTCAGGCTTAAGTGCCGTTATCTCCTTTGCCGAAGTCATATCCCATACCGATGTACTGTATATTATTCCCATCTTCTCACAGTATTCTTTTAATTCTCCGTGCTGCGCTGCCGTAAATTCAAGAAATTCGCGGTGTTCTCCATATGTCTTTCCATATGAATTGGCCGGATTCGGATGAGGCGCATTATATTGCTCCGGAGTCAGAAGCTCCTTATTACATCTTTTCTGAAATTTGATAACATCAGCCTTGCAATAAATTGCGGCTGTCCTTATTAATTCTTTGGCGATTTCAATATCCCCTTTATGATTGCATCCTGCCTCTGCTATAAGGCGTGGTTTCTTATATACTATTTCCATGGTGGGCTCCTTCCCTAAAAAATATTTACTCTATATATCGGAACATTTTTATGATATTATTAGATTAAAGTAAATGTTTTGGAGCTTATTATGAATATTATGTTTTACCGCTACGGAAGCATCTGTGAGCCGGATATGATTTCCGCATTCAGAGAATACGGAATACAGGTCTATGAATCAGATGCTGAGATCACTAATAAGAATATCCTGCCTGCTCAGAGAGTCGACACTCTCAGTAAGGCCTTATTTGAGCGCAATTATTCGTTCGTTTTCAGCATTAATTTTTTTCCTGACATATCCGAGGTGTGCAATATTTTTCATATTCCGTACATGTGCCTTATCGTGGACAGCCCGGTGCTTGAGCTGTATTCAAATTCACTCGCTAACCCGTGCAACCGTGTTTTCCTTTTTGATAAGGAGTTATACCGCGAATTTCACCCGGTCAATCCCGACTGCATTTTCCACATTCCGCTTGCGACCAATGTCGCAGCATGGGACAAGGTCATTAACTCCGCCAAAGGCAATGAATTCCGTTCGGACATAGCTTTTGTCGGTTCGCTTTATTCCGAGAAGTGTCCTTTTGACAACATTCACATTTCATCGCTGTACAACAAGGGGTTTATCGATGGATTAATAGAGGCACAGTTAAAAATATACGGATATTTCTTTGTCGAGGAAATACTTAATGACTCCATTGTGGAAGATATCATGAATGATTATCCAGGTTTTTACCGTTTTATGCCGAACTCCCGTGAAAATTACAAAGCTGTGCTGGCACAGCTCTATATAGGCACCAAAATCACCTGTGAGGAACGCATACGCCTGTTCACAAGATTAAGTGATCGCTTTGATGTGGATATATATACCGCGAGCGACACTTCATCGATGCCGCATATACATAACCGGGGACTTGCTAAAACTCTTACCGAAATGCCTCTGATTTTTAATCAGGCGGCCATAAACATAAACCCGACTGCCAAGTCCATCCGCAGCGGCCTGCCGTTAAGGATATTTAGCCATAAAAATACCGACCTCCAATCGTTAGATTTTTGGTCTAACTTTTTGGGGCCGGTATATTCTCGGATGCGGCGGTTTTATGCTTACCAATTATCAGCCGGAGCTCCCCGAATATTTTACTATAGGCGAACATTTGGACATATATGAATCGCTTGATGACCTCGAGTACAAAGCTGATTATTACCTTCGTCATCCAGACATCCGCAAGGAAATCGCGCACAACGGATATGAATATGTCCGGCAGAATCACACTTATACAATACGTGTCGGTCAGATGATACAAGCCGCATTTCAGAAAGCATAAATAAATATTTTTTATACGGAGGACAAACATGGATATAGAAAACAGGATTTTAACCATTGAAAAAGATGTTTTAACATTAACCCAGAACCAAAATTCATATTCGGATACGATAGTGTCTGCATTACAAACCACATTGAATCAAATTAGCACCTTAAAAGCGGAGGTTTATGAATTAAAACACAATCAGAATCTCATTATGAATAACGATTTTATGCACGTTTCTACATTTCAGTATGGAAACACAGGTGATAGAATACTATGCGACATGATAAAAAAAACAATTAATGCCGGGTATTCCAGACCCATTGAATGGACAGATATAAGTGTAGGTTATCCTTTCCGATTGAAAGAAGCCCGGTATGCCAATGCCGGAAAAGCACTTGTAGTCGGTGGTGGCGGCCTGTTTTTTGAGCGTACCGATGAACAATCCGGAAGTTGGCAATGGGATATTTCTGACGAAGCTATTGACCTACTTAAGGTTCCTATATTTATCTTTGCTGTTGGATACAATCAGTTCAGGGGACAAGGTGAGCTTTCTGCATCATTTAAAGAAAACATAAACCGTTTAGCGCCCCATTGCGGCTTTATAGGTTTACGAAATCACGGTTCGATTGATGCTATCAGCAAATATCTTCTTCCTGAATATCGTGATAAACTTGTATGGCAGCCATGTCCTACAACCATAATTTCGCGCATATGCCCGGATTATGTTAACGAAAGTCCAGAAGAAGACTTTATTGCAGTCAATCTGGCTTTTGATAAAGCCGAATTTCGTTTTTCCAAGAATGGAAACAACATTTGTCAAGAGCGTATGCTTGATATATTAAAAGTGCTTAATGTACTTCAAGACAAAATCAAGATAAAATATTATTCACATTTCGGTGCGGACAACGAGATACTTCAATACCTAGATCAAGCCGGCATCAGATATGAATTGGTTGATTTATTTTCAGAAAAAGATATTGACAAAATATATCAGGCCTATGCCAGCCCAAGGCTTGTCATAGGCATGCGTGGTCACGCCCAAATGATCCCGTTTGGTTTAAATGTTCCTATATTAAGCATTATAAGCCACGATAAACTGCAATGGTTTCTCGATGATATAGAGCATCCTGAGTGGGGTGTCGATATACGTGACGATAATTTCGCCATTCAGCTTTATGAAAAAGTCTGTGCCATTCTTGACAACCATGATGCAATCCGGAACGAAATATCTCGTATTCAGGATAAACTGTCTGATGTGACAATGACCAATATTGAATATATGAAAAAAATCACAGAATAAATAAACTCAGCGAGGATATTATGAAAATACTTATAATTGAATGGGCCAGTTTTGGCAAAGAAGATATTGATGATGCTTTCATAAAATCAGGACACAATATTGTCAAATTCTCACACCCGGACTACGACTTAAGACACAGTGACGATTTTATATCCTCCTTTTCTGATTTCATGGAAAAAGAAAATGCCGACTTAGTATTTTCATCTAACTATTTCCCGCTCGTTTCAAGGGTTTGTCAGAAATTTAACAAACCGTATGTCGCATGGGTATATGACTGTCCACATTTATCGCTGTATTCAGCCACTGTTATCAACAAGTGCAATTATATTTTCACCTTTGACAAAGCCACTTCTGACGAACTAAACCGACATGGCATTACAACTGTGCATTACCTGCCCCTCGCTGCCGCTGTTTCGCGCCTTGACGGCATGGTACCGGATAACGCCATTCATGACAAGCTGGACTGTGATGTGTCTTTTGTCGGTTCCATGTATGACGAAATTCATAACCTTTATGACAGTCTTACCGGAATTTCGCCTTACACAAAAGGTTACCTCGACGCAATAATGCAGGCGCAGACTGCCATATCCGGTTATAATTTTATAGAAGAGTTGTTATCTGATAAGATATTATCCGACTTGAGGCAATCCAGACCATACACTCCGGATTCTGACGGTGCCGAAATGGACTCGTATATATATTCAAGATTTTTTATCGACCGTAAGATAACTGAGCTCGAACGCAAGAAACTTCTTCGCGCGGTATCGGATAATTTCAATACCAACCTGTACACTCATAACCCGACACCGTATCTTCCGAATATCCACAATTTCGGAGCTATTGATCCATACAACGTTATGCCTTATGTTTTCAAATGCAGCCGCATCAATCTTAATATCACTTTGCGAAGCATATATACTGGTATTCCGCTTAGGGCTATTGACATTATGGGAAGCGGTGGTTTTCTTATGAGCAATTACCAGCCTGATATGGATGAATATTTTGAAAACGGCACAGATTATATTATGTACGACGGTAATGATGACCTAATTAATAAATGCCGCTATTATCTTGAACATGAGGATGAACGCACGGAAATCGCTGCAAGCGGACATGAAAAAATAAAAGCGCATCACACTTACGAGATGCGCCTTAATGAGATTCTTAACATGATATTCAATTAATTTTATCAGTGCAAAGATGTGTCTCAGTCTTCATAATCTCCATACCGTTAATATATGATTTTAACAGCTTTATGCCTCCGTTGATGGCGGCCATGGTATCATCCGTTTCACTTTGGTACAGGTCCTCCTTAACATTATACCTGTCTTCAACAGCATACCTCTTTATCAGTGAAAAGAGTGGTTCTTTTTCCTCCAACTCATTTACTGCCCGAACTTTCTTCATAATTTCGCTTACTAAGGACGTATTCCCGACTCTGATTGCACCGGCAAGGTCATTGTATGCCTTAATCCCGCCATTGATCTCTGCTTCGAGTTCATCAATTGCAGTATTAATATCTGCAAGATATCCAAATATCTCTTTCTGCATATCATCATCAAATTGCTGCGGAATACTGTTTATAACTTCACGATAATCAATCGCATTCATGCTGCACTCACTCTGTATCACTTCGGAAAGCTTCATTACCTTGCTGCCATGTATAAGAGCGCCGCCCTCCGTTGCATCTATAACTTTTATTTCTTTATGCGCAGCTATGCTATTCTCAAACCACCGAAGATACGAGCGCATTCTTGTTTCCGTCTTTACCGTTCCACCGTCAATGCTCTCAACCTCACATACATACTCTGCCTGTGTAGCATCCTTAACATTCTTTTCCTCGTTATCATAAGCACCCTTCGTATGGCCTTTTCCGTCTGTAAAAGCAAGATCCTGCCCAACGAGAATGATAGTCTTAAAACCCAGTTCCATTGCCAGTGAAAATGCCGAATTGGCCACAGAACCGCCTCCGGCAATAGTTTTATATCCTTCTCCAAAATACAACTTACGATAATGGTTAGGAATATCCTCTTCACCGCTTCCGGCATAAAATCTGCTTCCTGAATGCATGTCAATTATTGCCGAAGGTATTTCCATCTCAAAAACTGCCGGAACGTCTTTAAATTGTTCATGCCCAAAAAACTCTATTTCTTTACGCGGGTCAACACATATCGTCAGGTCAGGCCTTACTCCCGCCCTGAGCACAGTCTTCAACGCAGTGTCGACCGCTATTATCATAGCTTTTCCTTCCGCTTTCTTTAAATCTTCCACATTTTTGTCCAGAGACGGTCCTGCAGAAACAATTATCGCAGTGCCACCGTTCTTATTAAGTTCATTAAACTTGTCAATAAGCTGATTAATGCTTCTCTGCTTTATGATATCACACATATTGCCCATCTTATTGGTAACCATCTGATGACATAATTGCATTTCCGTGATCATATCAAACTGAACTGTTTCAATCCTGTATGAAATCATTTTACACATATCTTCATATTCTTTTGTATATTTCTCATATCCTGGAAGTACTCCAGCCATAAGAAGTCTGCAATTATCATATGTAACAGTGGACACTATAACATCAAAAAAGCCATCCCCATTAATACCTTCAACGCATATTGCCATGCGTTTGTCTGACAGGCATTCTGTCAGATTATATGTATTAAGTACATTTATGAATGATGATATATCAGGCTCATATATATATACACTATTCGTATCATTTAGATTTCTAAGCAGGCATGTAATGAACTTTCCATCGGAAAAACCGATAAGATAATATGTTCTGTTTATAACCTGTTCCTTAAAATTATCAGCCCATGCCATCGCCATCTGATTGTCCGGATAAAGCATCTGACTGTTCCCGTCATTATTCAACGCATATTCAGTCAATGCATCCGAAACATCAAGAAAGGTTTCCTGATTATCATATCTGTTTCTGATTGCATTCATATTATCATAAAAAACTTTGTTTAATTCCATATAGTAACTCCATAAATATACTTATAAACAAAGATAAGCCGGCAAAATGCCGGCTTATCCATGATAGTTGCTTTTAAATTACTGAAGTAATGAAAGAACACCCTGGTTAGCTGAATTAGCCTGAGCTAACATTGACTGACCAGCCTGAGCAAGAATCTGGTTCTTGCTGTAGTTAACCATCTCTGTAGCCATATCAGTATCTCTGATAAGTGACTCAGCTGAGCTTGTATTCTCAGATGTTGTGTTAAGGTTGTTGATTGTGTACTCAAGTCTGTTCTGGATAGCACCAAGATCAGATCTCTGAGCTGAAACCACAGAAATAGCCTTCTGAATTGCGCACATTGCATTACCAGCAGTTGTAAATGAGCTTACCTTAAGAGCATTAACACCGAGTGTTTCAGCACTCATTGATGTAATGCTGATAGTAATCTCCTGTCCGCTAAGAGCACCAACCTGAAGATTCTTGTTCTTGAACTTTCCATCGAGAAGGTTCATTGTGTTGAACTGTGTTGTTGAAGAAATTCTTGTAAGCTCTGTAGAAAGCTGCTTGATTTCCTTCTGGATAGCTGTTCTGTCCGATGTTGTGTTAGTATCGTTAGCAGCCTGAGTAGCAATCTCGTTCATACGCTGAAGAATTGAATGTGCCTCGTTAAGAGCACCTTCAGCTGTCTGTACAAGAGATACACCGCTCTGAGCATTCTCAGATGCCTTGTTAAGACCTCTGATCTGGCTTCTCATCTTCTCACTGATTGTAAGACCTGCAGCATCATCACCTGCACGGTTTACCTTGTAACCTGATGATAACTTCTCTGTTGACTTAGCCTGTGCACTTGTTGTAAGACCAAGCTGTCTGTTTGTGTTCATTGCTGTTAAATTGTGCTGAACTACCATAGTAAATTCCTCCTTGAATATACATCGCCTTCCCTGGCGATTGTGTTATGTTCCGGCATAGCGCCGGTGTTGTTAAGTAACTTTCTTACTTGTATTATATATCGGAGCTTGTTTTAAATACTTAACCCCGATTATAAACTTTTTTAAATTATTTTTTCTGGTCCATAAAATAAGGTTCCGCCGTGATATTATTCATGGTCTTGTAATAATTGGCCGCTGTATCACGGGACTTCCTGACCTGATGGACTTCTCTCTTAAGTTCGGTAAATCTCTTGCTGATAAGATTCCTGTTATTATTCTCCGCCACCTGGAGAGCTGCGTTCTTGTCGAGTATTTTCTTAATCCGGGACTGAACCGCCTGAATCTCATTCTTATACATTTCCCTGTTCTTATCAAGACCTGCCTTGATATTGTCGTAGAGAATCTGAAATCCGGTATCCAGTCTGGTAAGCTGATCTATCAGTTCTTCTTTCTCGTCAAGTGTTTTCTGGAATTCTTCATCATCAAACGTCTGTGCCGTTGCTATATTACGCTGTTCATCCGTCAATATCGCAAGTCTGTCAAGTATACCTATCTTCTTATCAAGGCTGTCCGAAAGAGCCTGAAGATAATTAGCCATATCTTCCATATCAATCCTCCGTATTCTACCTTGATGCAGACTGTGGTGCATTGGCGTTCTTCATGACTTCTTTCCATGTATCGCGCATGGTTCTTAAATGTTCAAGAACTTCTTCCAATATATCCTTGTCTTTCTTGATATTCGCCTCAACAAGTCTTCTTAAGATATACTCATACACTGTGTCAAACTCCTTGGCTACCGGATATTTGTGATCCAGTGATGCCCTGAGTTCTTCTATGATGCGCTGGGTCTTCATAAGATTATTATGCGCACCCATAACATCATCCTTCTCTATCGACATAATGGCTTTGTTGACAAACTTAATGGCTCCTTCATACAACATAAGTGTAAGCTCTGCCGGTGTTGCCGTCATAACCTTGCTTCTCAGATATGCATTATAGCCTTCTGCATTATTTACCATTATATTTCCTCCGTGTTATAACGATCCAGCCGTTTAATTTCCAAATAAGCTTGAAAGCTGTGATGTCTGCGACTGCAGTTTGGAAAGAGCACTCTCCATTTTAGCGAACTTCTTGTAATACGAATCCTCTATATCTTTAAGTTTCTCTTCCCATTCGCTTACTTTCTTCTTATAGTCACTGTACTGGCTTGACATTTCCTTGTCATTGTAGATAGTGAACGCGCTGCTAAGTGGCGTAGCGGACATCTTGTCGCTTAACGCATCATACAGATTCTGCGAAAGTGTCTGGAAATATTCAATAACTGTATCAGGATCGTTGGCAATAGCTGCCATAAGTTTATCGGAATCGGTCGATGTCAGGCTGTCATCCGGGTCTCCATCAATATGGAATTTACCTCTGTCCTTCTGTTCTGTTGTAAAATAGCCTCCTGTAGCGATGCCAAAAGATGCTATATTATATTTAACTCCGTCTTTCTCAATGGAAGTTGAGTAAAATACATTCTTGAGTGCCGATGATATGCCTCCGAGCGTTCCGTCTTTACGAAGAAGAGCTTTCTTGACCTTATCTTCCCACTCTTCTATCTGCTTGTCGGTCATCGCTTCTTTCTCATCATTGGTAAGCGGTTCATATCCCTTCGCCGATTCAGCATAATACTGTTCGTCGATATTGCCGATCATCTCATTATAGCCCTTAAGAAGTTCCTTGATCTTATCGTAGATTCCCTGGGTATCTACGGATGTCGTTATGGTAACCGCGCTCTGCGTTGTATTCTTAGCATCAATTGTAAGGCCGTTGATTGAGAATGAGTTCGTGCTTCCTGTAAAAGTAGCTCCGTTAAGCTTAATCTCTGCATCCTGGGCAACAATTCGCGCAGAATCCGCTGAGTTGGTATATATTCCTTCATTCACTATCTTCTGCGCTGCCGCAATTTCGCCATTGACCTGTTTGGTTATACTATCCTTGATCTTGGCATTTGCCTCGTCCATGGAAACAGCAAGTTTGGAAGAATCTGCAAGAAGTGCATTGTTGTCATCAAGTTCCTTGGTATACTTGGTGATTTTATCATTAAGCTCATCCTTGGCCTTGTTGTATTCTTCTTCAGTCTTATAATCATCTTCCCATTTGTAATCGTCCGCTGTAATCTCCTTCAGCTTGGATTCGGCAGATTCTTTATTGGACTTGGCACTCTTGGCAAGTCCTTCTATATATTTAGTGTAGCTCGCGGTTGTGTACTTGGCTTTCTCATACCTGGATGAGATTACGTCATCAGCATTGGCGGAAGCCATCTTCTTATAATATGCAACCTCGGCACTTTCATCACCGTTAACATCCGCTGCCGAGTAAAGGCCTAATTTCTGCAATGCGGCAATTCCTGCCTCATCGCCTGCCGTAAGTGTAAATTCACCTTCGGCTCCGGATTTCGATGAACTTACAAAAAATCTCTGGCTTGTGGCGTCAAAGTTAACACTCACATCTGTACCTTTTAACTTGGATGCAAGTCCCGAAAGTGTAGTATCTCCGTCAAGTGTCACAAATGTATCATTAATCTTAAGGGTACCATCGGTAATGCCAAGCTCGCTTAACTTGGTATTGGCCGATACCTTGGCACCGTTTGTGTCTGTAACCTTACCGCCTGTCAGATAACCTGATGTGGCAAGTCTCGTAACCTCAAGTGACTGGGTACTTGCCGTTGCTCCGCTTGCTGCTTTGACAGTGGCTATTGTAGTATCTGATATTGATGCCGATCTTAAGTTATATCCCGAAGAATATCTCATTTTGGAAAGAGTACTTGTGTAAAAGCTGTATACCTTGGTATTGGTATTTTTCCATGCACTCATCTTCCATTCATGTTTGGTCTTAGCCTTTACGTATTTATCTTTCTTGGTCGAATATGCGGACACAAGTTCTTTAACCATAGCATCGGTATCAAGTCCTGAATTAAGTCCTGTAAGTCTTATCGCCATAATATCTCTCCTATCTATCCTCTTTCATCAAGGAACATTCCTGCAAGTTCCCAGACCTTCGCTATCATATCAAGAGTCTCCTCAGCCGGGAACTCCTTGATTACCTTATCCGAGTCCTTGTCAACTATTTTGATGGTTACACGGTTCGTCTTCTCATGATAGCCGTATTCAGCTATTGTATTAGGGTTAATCTTCTTATTAATGTCTGAAATAGCCTGCTTAATCGTCTTATCGGAAGGTGTATTGCCTACTGCCTTTTCCTCCGAGTAACGGTCGTCCTGATTAACTGTGCTCTGTTCTGTAGATGCTGCCATTTCACTTGTGGTAGTAAAATCCGGCTTCGAAATCGGAGCACTGACATCCATTGTCCTATACGATTTCGAGCTGTCATTGGAAATTGAATCAATTGTCATTATAACACCTCCATGTGCCTTTAACAAAACTCTATGTTTCTTTTACTTATTTCGGCTGTGCGCCAAAAATAGTTAATATTATTTAAGCAAATTTTTCAATGCTTCCATACCGGATGCCTTGCTTGCTGCCTCATTCGATTCCTGTATCTGAAGATACACTTCCTTGCGGTATACGGGTACGCTCTTAGGCGCCGTAATACCTATTTTAACCTGATCGCCCTTAATCTCAAGGATGGTAATTTCAGTATCATTATTGATTACAATGGATTCATTCTTTTTTCTTGATAATGCTAGCATTTACCTTCCTCCTTCTTAAGACTCTGGACATAATCGTAGACATTATATCTTACCTGATATTCTTCGTTGTTCACTATTATCTGGCAGCCCTTTCTGGTATCAGTATTGATAACAAGTGGTGCTTTTAAGTTAGCTGTCATCTTGGTAAGGTCTGAAGGAACCGTAAGTACCACAAGCACAAATACATCCTCCGGCTTATCTATTCCACCGATTGACTCAAGCAACTCATCTTCGACTACCGGATTATATCCGCTGCATATATGTGTCGGGTCGGCAACAGGGAATGCAAGTTCCGGCTCTTCCATTGACTGAAGCCACATTATGCTCTTTGAAGATTCCTTCTCCGCATCAAAAATAAGCGCATATTTATGATGTTCTTCAAATCCTATTATGCCGTTTTTAAAATCTATGACCTTATCGTCTTCAACATCTATTTTCCCAAACAATCTGGAATTAATCTGCATGTCTACCTTCTCCTTTTATTTAGATATAATCAAGCAATGACTGTTTTACGCACGAGGCTGCCGCATTAAGTGCAGCCTGATAAAGCGTCTTGGCCGATGTATAATTTACTACTATCTCTTCTAGATCTGCATCCTCATTCTGTGACTTAAGATCCTTAAATGTCGTCTGCTGTTCGGTAAGCCTGCTCTTGGCAAGGGTGAGTCTCGCATCTCTTGCACCAAGATCCGCTATCTGTAAGTCAACCGACTGCTGATATGCTTTAACTCTCGGCATTTCCTTGGAAAAAAGCTTCTTCATGCTGTCCTTGGCATAGTCAAGTTCTTTATTTGATGCATCTATCATTGTCTGTATTTTGTCTTTCTCTGCATCTGAATATACCGTGCTTTCTTTCATTGACTTAAGTTTGGCTATCTTGTCTTCTATGTCAGAAACCTGCTGCAATGCGTTACACATATCGTCAACATCTCTTGCAATGTCATGGCTCAATGTCTGGTTGCCGAGTGTATTGACTTGAAGATCCTGCGAATAATTAATGGTGTATGTAATATATTGTCCGCCATCCTTCTGATGATATTCCTTAATATCAGCCGGATCAGTTATGTCCTGACACTCATAATACATCTCAGGCCTTACATCTCCCTTGGCAAAGCCTTCCTTCTCATATGTAAACTCTATATCTTTGGCATCTTTGACTGTCTCATACATATTATCCGATACGAGCAATTCGCCTGTATCATATACATAATAGAAATCATCAGTGGCTTTACCGTTTTCAAGAAGTTCCTGATACTCATTGTATGTTACCGCTGTAGGAGTATAATCTGTTCCATCCACACTTATCGCTCCGAAATTATCTTTGGAACAACCCGAGTATGCAAGTCTTAATCTGTATACTTTATCAGCTTCAGGCATATCTGCAGCCGGGATGTCTGTTATGTTGGTAACATCAACGGATTTCTTCATAATACTTACCTGATCCATATCTGAAGCATTTAACTTCTGCGGAATTCTGTATTTCAGTGATGCAGCCTCGGTCGCATCCGTAAATGTAAACGATGTATCCGTTCTGTATCCTGTAAAACAATATCTTCCGGCATAGTTGGCATTGGCCTCTGTATACACAGCTTCTTTATACTGGTTAAGAACCTGGATTATCGCGCTTCTGTTCTCAATTGTAAACTGGTCGGATGCGCCCTGCGTACATAACTCGTAAATATCTCCAAGTGCACTGTCCATATTGTCAAGGGCGCTCTCGGTTATTCCGATCCATGATTCAGCCTCAGGAATATTGTTGGTAAGATACATACTTATCTCTGACAGACTTGAACGGAGAGAAAGAGCTCTGATTGCAATAATCGGGTCATCCGAAGGTCTTGTTATTTTCTTCTCGGTACCCATCTGATTCTCAGCACTGCTTAAGTTCGTCTTGGAACTGTTAACATTACGCATTGTTGAATTTATCATCATTGTGTTGGTAATTCTCATTATCTCATCCTCCTGTCTTATACTCCGGTTTCCTGAATCAACTTGTCATATATTTCCTGCATTACCGAAACTACCTTGGATGCAAGGCTGTATGCTTCTTTAAATTTAACCATATCAACAGCTTCTTCGTCTTCATCGACGCCGCCGACCGAAAGTCTCTGGTTATTGATAGTATCTTTGATATTATTATAATTGGATGCAAATGTTTTCGCCCTTGCAGTATCTATATAAGCTACCGATACCATTGACTGAAGATATTCAAGGAAAGTACCGTTATTAATGGTGTCTTTCTCCTTTAAAGCATAAAGTGCATCAGCCATATCGCTGTTCGCTGCGCCCTGTGCATCATCAAATGAATACGGAAGAAGCGAAACATCTCTTATTATATCCGGATTAACCGTAACACCTGCAGCCGAAATATATTCTTCACCGTATTTGGATGTAAAGAAATCTATCGGCGGTTCACCGTTTCTGTCACCTTTAGCGATAATCGCATTAAATTCCGACGTTATTGCCCTTACAAATTCATTAAGCTGTGACTGATAATATGGCACTCCTTTGTAATCCGAATTGCGGTACTGGTCAACGTAAACTGTCAGTTCTTTCGTATATCCCTGCGCCTTATACTGTTCATATTCAGTTTCGGTCAAATCCTGTACATCAACCACTTTGCCGTTGGCATCCTTTAAGAAATTACCGTCAGCATCCTTCAATCCGACTACCTCATAGCAGTCATTACAGCCATCACGTACATCTATTGCTGCTTTTAAGGAACCGCTTAAACTGCTCCTGTACATATTGAATTCCATTCCATTGTTCCACGAAAGCTCCACAAGACCGTTTATATCGCTTGCATTACGCTTGTCTCCCGTCTCCCTTGGAGTGCATACAATCTGGTTATAATCATATCCGTCAACAAGCGAGTATCCGTCAACGTATACGCAGAATTCAGTAACTCCGTTGCCAACCTCAGTCTCTTTAACCGTCGTATTAATGTATCCCGATAATTCGTCTATCAATAATGCTCTCGCATCACGAAGGTCATTGGCTGCGCCCCCGTTAACCTCGATCGTATTGATCTGCTTGTTAAGAGATGCTATTTCCTGTGCAACCGTGTTAATCGCATTGGCTGTCGACTTAACCTCGTCATCAGCCTGTCTCTGGACGGAATTAAGATTGGTTGTCATAGTATTAAAAAATTCCGATATGCTCTGTGAGTAATTAACAAGCTGGTTTCTTGCCACAACACTGTGCGGATCCTTGGTCAGGGCGTTTACCGCTTCAAAAAGATTCTTATATTCTGTAGTAAATCCGTCAAGATTAAACTCATCAAGGTAATCCTCTATGAGTGTCGTATAAGATTCAAGTGTTGAATAATTACCACAGACTGAATTATTATTCCAATATTTGGTATCATAATATGAACTTCTCAACTGCTTAATCTCGGTAACGCTTACGCCGGTTCCTACAGTACCGTAGTTAGTATAAACCCTGATTGCGGATGATGCTTCCTGAACAGTCTGCTGCTTAGTATATCCCTTTGTGTTGACATTGGAGATATTATGTGCCGCAGTGTTGATCGCAATACCGCTTGCTCCGAGACCTGATGATGCAATTGTAAGTCCAAAAAAAGTATTAGCCATTATCTCGCTCCTGTTCTGTTGATCAATGTTTCTATCATATCGCTGACAACGTTAACATATCTTGATGCAGCGTTATACGCCTGCTGATATTTAATCATGCTTCCGAGTTCCTCGTCAGAAGAAACTCCCATTACTTCCTGCCGCTTGTCATCAAGCTGGCTGGCGAGTTTGCTTTCATTGTCCGCCATGCTCTTATATATCTTACCTGTGGTGGCAACATCAAGCGTCATCGTCTCATAAAACTCCTCAAACGTCAGTCCGTGAAGTCCTCCGTTATAGTGAAGAGTCTTATCATTAAATATATTAACAAGATCCTTGGCGAGGTCATAATCATCTGCGCCATCTCTTGTCGTAAGTGCCATTTTGGAATAATCCTTCAATATATCGCTGTTGACCGTAATATTGTTAATAGAATATGCCGACCTGTTGCCAAAAGTATTGGTATCATTGCGGACGTACATTGCCTTGCCGTCGATTACCTGTTCGGTATACCTTTCGGTATAATTTCTTGTAAAAAGTTCAATACCGGTACTTCCGTCCTTCGCTAACGGAGCCTTATCGGTATCAAGTATTGTATACTGCGTACCGTCCGCTGCCGTATATGTAGTCTCCGGGCAGAAAATATCATTTATTTTCTCAACCATTCCGCTTATCAGCTTATCAAAATTAGCAAGTGTATTGACAATAATAGATGTGTCGCAGCACTCCTTATATCTGTTATATTCACTGAGTGCATCCTTGTAATCCTGGTCGTTAACGCCTCCTGCATAATCTGCCGGATCCGGTTCTACCATACTTGCTGCTGTCGGGCTTAATGTTCCTCTGGCAACCAGAAGGCCTTTAAGGCCACCGATATCTGTATTATCCTCAGTAGAAATTGTAGTATTGAGGTTATACACCGGCTGATCCGCCATACCTCTCCATACCGGTTTAGCGAAATTGGAGCCTTCTATCTTCTCGCATCCCATATGATTAACCGACAGATCGTCTACAAAATGCACACCTTCAACGGACACTTCCACAACTCCGTTGCTGTCTTCTTTATATGATATCCTGCAATATTTTGAAAGTTCATCGAGAAGATTGTCTCTCTTATCGCGCAGATCCATGGCCTGTTCAACATCATTGGCTTCTATACGCGATATTCTTTGATTCAGGTTCCTGATTGTATCGCCTATTTCATTAATCCTGTTAACTGTGCTGACTACCTCATCATCAATTGTCTTCTGATATTTGACAAGGCCGTTATATATCAACTGGGATTTATCGATAAATTCGACCGCGCTCTGTGCAAGTGCTGCTCTTGAAACAAGATTGCCCGGTGCCTCTGCCACCTTATTGATAGATTCCCGCAAATCCGAAATCGCACTCTGGAATGCAATTCCTTCAATTCCTTCAACGCTTCCCATCTTAACTTCTATTTCATATACAGAATCGTATAATTTATCATAAAATGTCTGTCTTCCGTTCTCTTTACGGTAAGCCATATCAAGAAAGATATCTCTTACATGGCTTATTGTTGACACAGCAACACCGAGACCACTCTGTCCCTTGTTAACCGCTGAAGTGGTTGAGACATAGTTATATATGGCATCCTTATTAACGACACCCTGTCTTACATATCCGGTTGTATTAACATTGGAAAGGTTATTGGCCGTTGTATTAAGCGAATTACTGCTGGTCCTTAATCCTGAAAGTCCAATATATAATCCAGTCATCATGCTGCCCATTACTGTGTATCTCCTTTATATAAAAAATTACTGCTTCGCATCAAATGAACCACTGGCTCCGAAACTCTCTCCCGTATATCCGGAATCCGAATAATTCGCGGTTGCCGGTGCCTGTCTCATACTCTGCATTATATTAATCTCAAAGTCTGCCATATCTATTGATTCCTGCAGAAGCTGTTTATTGCTTTCATTAACTCTGACCATGTTGCCAAGAGTTGTCTTTAACTTATCATGTATCCGCCGGAGTGCGGTGCTCTCTGTTTCCTGACCGGCGAGAAGCTCTGCCAGATGCTCAAGTGTGAGCGTATCCGGCTTCCTGTTGAGGACCATCGCGATATCGTTCGTCGTCTCCGTCCTCTTCTTCTCAAGTGCGGTTATTCTCTCGACAACCTGCTGTTCCCTGACAATCATCTCATTTAAGGCCGTTACATTACCTTCCACGATAATTCCCGTCTTCTCCATCGAGAGTTCCAAAAGCGTCTCATATTCAGTATTTTCTTTGTCGAGAACATCAATAAGTGTATCGATTAAACTTGCCACTTGTCATTTCTCCTAATAAACTGTCGTATTATATTTAGCTGCAAGCTTCTGTGCCAATTCATCAGCGCTCACATTGTATTCTCCTGATGCAATGCGCTCCTTAATTGAGGCAACCTTATCTTCCCTGATATCCGGTGCCGCTGCAACTGCCTGCTTGGCTATCTGGTAGTCTTTACCAAACTGTGAAATTTCAAGCTTATCACTGCCTTTTGATGCACGTACCTTGCCGGTATGCACCTCGCCCGTTGTTCTGTATATCTGGCTGATCTGGTTATAAGCATCAATTCTCATAGCTGTCTCTCCTTCCATGAACAGATATTTGTCTAATTTATTTATCGGAGAAACCCACAAAATACTTATAGCAAATCGCAAAAAAATCGGGTTCCGTTTTCCCGGAACCCGTTAAATTGCTATATATTATATATTTAGTTATCAAGAAATCTCATTCTTGCGCCATCACGTCTGTCATTTATCGGAGCTGCGCCCGGCTTGTCCTCTCTGTATGCACTGCCAAGTCCTTTCTGGATGGCATCCTTGCATTGCTGGCAGAAACGGCCTGACTTAATCGTGGCTCCGCATCTTTCACATTCAATTCCTATAGGTGAATCGTCCGAAAAAACAAGTCTCTCTTCTCTTATCCATCTCTCTATCTGCATAATTGACACGTCATTGTCCTTGGCAATCTCAGGTATCGTAGCTTTCGGATTATCTCTTATGTATTTCTTAACATCAGCGAACTTCTTTTCAAGTTTCTCCATACATGCCGGACAATAATAATATCCTCCGCCAATGTAATTAAATAGTCTTCCGCATCCTCTGCAATTCTTAACATCCATTATATTTCTGCCTCCTAAAATCCTCTTCCGATGCAAACCGTCAGAAAATATACATTAGAAACGCCACCGGCTTTCAAAACCCCGGCGCACTCATCAATCGTAGTTCCGGTAGTGTAAATATCATCCGTCAACAGGACTCTTCTATATTTTACACTATCTCCCATAATTTGAAAAGCATTATTTAAATTATGCACACGTTCTTTATCATCAAGTTCTTTCTGCGGTCTGGTGTTCTTCACACGCATGAGCAGTCTGTTGTCTACCGGTATTCCACTCAGGCGCGAAAGTTCATTTGCAAATATCTCAGCCTGATTATATCCCCTTCTGCGGTATCTGGCTTTATGAAGTGGGACCGGAACTATAACTTCAGGTTTCCACAACCTGAAATACCGTTCATAAGACTTCAGCGCACACTCTGCGTAAAAACCGGCATATTCACGCCTGTTATTATATTTAAACGCATACATTGATTTTTTCATGGCATCCGTGTACGAAAATACTGCCACGCCCCTGTCAAAAACATGATTTTTACGCATACAGTCAGAACAGTATTCCTGCGCATCGTCTTCCAGTTTTTTACCGCACTTAAGGCATGCCGGCTGTTTTATCAGAGTGATTTTGCCGGAACACCCGGGACATATCTTTGGTCTTTTTATCTGTCCCGGCGTAAAAAGAATATCATCGCACACCGGGCATCTTCTGGGATATATAACGTTATATAGTTTGGATAGTATTCCTTCCTTTATTATATCGCCGCCTCCTTAATCCTTATATCAAGCGAAGAAAACCTCTTCTGTTCATTTTCATTGGATATCATATTGTAAAATGTCTGTTCGCTTCCCACAATGCATATGCACTTGCGTGCTCTTGTCACCGCAGTATAAAGAATATTACGGTTCATAAGCATTCTCGGTCCGTCAAGCAGCGGCAGCACCACCGCCGGATACTCACTTCCCTGCGATTTGTGCACTGTAACGGCATATGCATGTTCCAGTTCATCGGTTTCTTTAAATGTATATGTAACATATCTTTCTTCATCAAAGCGCACCGTCATTTCAGACAAATACAGATTAATATTATCGACTATTCCCATATCGCCGTTGAATACCCCCATTCCGGTCTCAATCGGAATTCCGTTCCTTCCGCGCACCTCCCACGGGATTTTATAATTATTTTTAATCTGCATAACTTTATCGCCTTCGCGGAATATTATGCTTCCTATTTCTTTCTCAACCTTGGAGTTTGATGGCGGATTAAGATACTGCTGCAATACAGTATTCAGACGTTCAACTCCAAGGCTTCCTTTTCTCGTCGGTGTAAGCACCTGCACATCATTCGGACTGCAGTCTGTGTAAGCCGGCAGTTTTACTTTCACAAGTGTAACAAGTGCATTGATGATTGCATTGGCATCCGTCCTCCTTATAAAAGGAAAGTCCCTGCTTGAAGGTCCTATTTCAAAGAGTTCACCTTCGTTGATCTTATGTGCATTGACCACAATATCTCCGGCTTCTTCCTGTCTGAAAATCTTGGCAAGCCTTACCGTGTTAAAACAGCCCGACGCAATTATATCTTTAAGTACATTACCGGGACCGACGGACGGAAGCTGGTTGGCATCTCCGACCAGTATGAGCCTCGTACCGTCCGCTATGGCTTTCAGAAGGCTGTTCATAAGAAAGATATCAACCATTGACATCTCGTCTATAATAACCACATCCGTTTCAAGCGGATTGGTTTCATTGCGTTCAAATGATGCGTTGCTTATTTCATCCGATAATATTCCGGAAAGTTCAAGCATTCTGTGAATTGTCTGTGCTTCATGTCCTGTTGCTTCCGTCATCCTCTTAGCCGCACGGCCGGTAGGTGCCGCAAGCATTATATCCATGCCTTTGCGTTCAAAATATCGTATTATAGTATTGATCGTTGTTGTTTTACCCGTTCCCGGTCCGCCGGTTATGACAACAATTCCGCTTCCGGCCGACGCCCTTACAGCCTCCCTCTGCATGCTCTCCAATGTTATATTCTCTTCTTTTTCAATGGAATGCAGGTCTTTATCAAAGGCCTTCTCATCCGGCATATCTTCAAATTTAAGTGCAAAAAGTCTGTGTGCTATCGCAAGTTCCGTGTGATACACCGAATACAGGTAAACCGCTTTGATTCCATCGGCATCACGGACCATCACTTTGCGGTCTATCATCAGATCCGTCAACATTTCCTCCGGTTTTGCAATAAATACTCCAAGAAGCCTTCCGGCTTCTTCTATGAGTGCATCCATCGGATAATATGTATGTCCGGCCGAAACTGCCGCCGACAAAGCATACAGTATGCCGCTCTTGATGCGGAATGGCGAATCAAGTTCCATTCCGGAATTTCTTGCTATTTCATCTGCTATTTTAAAACCCACGCCTTCCATGTCATCGGCTAACTTGTACGGGTTATTTTCTATGATCTCATAAACCTTTTCTCCGTATTCCTTGTATATCTTGACCGCAAGATTCATTCCTATTCCGAGTTTACCCAGAAAAAGCATGGCATTGCGCATTCCTTTTTTCTCCGCTACCTGGTCTGCTATTTCCATTGCCATCCTGTTGCTTATTCCTTTGACCTGTGAAAGTTCCTCCGGGTTCTCCTCAATAACACGGAAAGTATCCATTTTGAAATGGCGGACTATCCTTGCCGCAAGTGCCGGACCTACTCCTTTAATCGCGCCGGAACCGAGATACCGCTCAATGGAATCCATATCTTCCGGGCGGCTTTCCTCATAGCTTGTAACCTTGAACTGGAGGCCGTATGTCTGATGCACCGTAAAATCACCGTTAAAAGCAACATACTCACCCGCATTAATAAGGTGCAGTGTTCCGACGCAGACCATCTCTTCATCTATATCATCCGCATAATCCGGACATTCTGCCTGAAGGCGCTTTATTTCATCAGATGTAAGCGAAACATCAAGTATAGTATGTCCGTTATCGCTGTTAGTATATATTATTTTCTCGACGTAACCTTTAATCTGCATATTCGTCTCCCTTGTTCAAACATAAAAAAAGCCGCACGGGTTCCTATGGTCCCCGGACGGCTTAATATGTTCATTTGTCATCAGATATTGTAATTTCTTTTCATCTGTTCATAAAGCATCTTGGCGATTCCTATTCCATCACCGCGCTCTGAAGCAATATCGGCATATTCCTGATAGAGCGTATCTTTAAACATATTAAGATATGATGCCGATGAATCATCATTATCAGGGATAGTCTTCTCCATTCCCTTAATAGCCTGTTCTATAAAATATGATTCAAAAGTCTTACAGGCTTCCATCAACTCCTCATCAGTTGCCTTGGAATAATCTGTTGTCCCAAGCTTGTCCTTAAGGTTCTCAGTTGCGGAAGAATATGCTCCGTTAGTATACATATTGGATAAACCGCTAATCATATCGTTCATATCCTGTTACTCCTATCTTCTAAGCTGGTTAGCCTGGCTGAGCATTTCGTCAGATGCCTGTATCGCCTTGGAGTTCATCTCATATGCTCTCTGGGCAACAATCATATTAATCATCTCATCGGCAACCTGGACATTGGATCCTTCCACACGTCCCTGCATGAGCG
>ULOC01026998.1_pt1 | contig 20584 bp, 17 predicted proteins | sample 1952181 | NCBI WGS metagenome assembly ULOC01 (sample SAMEA4835592, study PRJEB28245) | human gut metagenome | biome: gut microbiome; material: fecal sample | place: Denmark | collected 2008
CCAAAAGCTACATGGGCGTATAGTGATATTATAACTTTTGATGGTGAAAATTTTTTATGGAAGAAAATTTTTGACTGCGAACAAGAAAAAAGAGAGAACATATTACCTGTATGTGCATTAATAAAAAAACAAGCTATATTTGATGTGGGAGGATATTCGGCGGTAGATAAAGATGTTCATGAAGATTGGCATATGTGGTTAAGAATGATAGAAAAAGGATATTATCCAGTAAGAATGAATTATTATGGAGTTTGGTATAGAAAGAAAAAAGAAGGAGGAATATTAGCTTCTATTACTACAAATAAAGAAAAACAAAGACATGCTGAACAAGAAATAAAAAAACAAGCCAAGAAGATAAAAAAGAATGTCGCAGCATTACAATATCCAATGAGTACAAACTTTAACTACAATTCATATCCATATACATTTGATTGGAATAGAAAACCAATTAATAAAAAAGGTGAAAAAATAAATTTACTATTTGTTTTTCCATGGTTAGAACTAGGTGGAGCAGACAAATTTAATTTAGATCTTATATCTAATCTAGATCAAAATAAATACAGTATAACAATAATTACAACAGAGCCATCAGATTATGTATGGAGACAAAAATTTGAAAAATTTGCAACAGTATTCGATTTGACATCGTTTTTACATGTAAAAGATTGGTCTGCATTTATGCACTACATAATCAAATCTAGGAACATAGACATTGTGTTCCAATCAAATAGCTTTTATGGCTATTATGTACTACCTTGGCTAAAATCACAATTTCCAGAGGTAACATTTTTAGATTATATACACAGTGAAAATTGGGGATGGAGAAATGGAGATTATCCAAGAGAGTCAACAGCTGTGGCAAAAATAGTAGACAAAACTTATACATGTAATGACTACGTGAAAAATGTAATGTATGAAAAAATGGGAAGAAAAACTCACAATGCAGAAACGGTATATATTGGGGTTGATGCAGAAAGATTTAATGAAGAAGAAATAAAAATAGAAGACTATCCTGAAATAATCAAATATAAAGAAAAATATGAAGGAAGAGAAATAATATTGTTTTGTGCGAGATTATCAGAAGAAAAAAGACCGTTGTTGGCAGTTAAAATATTTGAAAAAATTCATGCAGACAGAAAAAGTGCAATGTTATTTATTGTCGGACCAGGACCTATGGAACCGGACGTAAAAAGATTAGTAAGAAAACTAGAACTAGAAGATTCAGTAATGTTTTTTGGTAGCCAAGAAGACACAAGACCTTTTTATAAAATGGCAAAGGCAACTCTTATTTGTTCACTTGTTGAAGGATTAACTCTTACAACATATGAATCGCTTTCTATGAGTACACCTGTTATAACTGCAGATGTTGGAGGACAAAGAGAATTAGTCGACGAAACGTGTGGGGCTGTTGTTCAAAATGTTCAAACTCAAAAAGATATAAGAAATACAGAATATACTCAGGAAGAAATAGAAAGATATGCGAAAGCAGTATCGACAATACTAAATAATCCAAATTATGTGAAAATGAAAAAAGATTGTAGAGAAAAAATATTAAATGGTTTTACAATTAGAAATATGATAGAAAAATTTAATAAAGAATTTGAAATAATGGCAAAAGAGGGAAGTCATGTAGATAAAAAGATATCAGATAATGAAGAATTATATAGACAATATCTGGTGATTTTCAATCAACTAAATCAAAAAGAATATTTCCCAGATAAAGGGGGATATGATGTAAAAGGAAATATATATGATGCATCAATGCAAAGGTTTAGAGATAGAATGTGGCAAAAACCAACGTGGCGTGCATTTATTAAATTCCTTCATGGCACGGGAATTATGAAATTCGCAAAAAAGAAAGGATTAGATAAAAAAGTAAAAAATGCAATAGTAGATAAAATGAAATAAAACAATATGAATTGTAAAAGAGACTTTTAATTGAGACAATAAATGCAAACAAAAACCGGAGGAAAATTAAATTTAAATAATAAGAAAGGAACACGACCAATGAAAAAAAATAAAATAATAATGACAGTGAGAGACTCGTCAATATTTTTGCTTATGTTTATGACAATAATATTGATATACACAACAACCTTATGGATAATAAAAATACCTATAACTAAGAGCCATTTGCCTTTAGAATTTATAATTACAGTAGCTACTTTTATTGCTTGGCAAATCTTTAAAACAACTAGAACAACAAAAAAGGAAGATGAAAAAAGGCCGACAATTAAAGAAATACTTTCAAAAGAAAAAATTATTCAAACGGCGTGTGCAATATTAATAGGAACAGTTATATTTACAGTATCCGCTTATGTTGAAGGTAAAATATATGATACAACTTCAGATGGAAACACATATCATAAACTTGCTGTGGGAAGCATGAAAAACGGATGGAATCCTCTTTATGGAAGCTGCAAAGATTTCACGGAAGAAGAAGGAAATGCCTTAACTGTAAACGAAGGAAATATAAACTATTTGTGGGCGGATCATTATGCAATAGGAACAGAAATTATAGGCGCAAATGTATATGCTTTTTCAGGCAATATAGAAACGGGTAAGGTTTATAATTTGATAATGATGTACGTATGCTTTGGGGTTTCATTAGGATATATGTTTACAGAAAAGAAATTACATATAGTAAAAGCCCTCGTAATATCTATAGTACTTGCTATAAATCCAATTACGCTAACTCAATGGGGAACGTACTATGTAGATACCACAGTACTTACAGCCCTATTTGTCACTTTAATAGAACTATTGTCGATAAGCAAAGACAAATCTGAAAATAAAAGATGTTTAGAAAAATATTTTATATTAGGAATGTCAATTGCACTTTGCTCGAATGCTAAATTTACAGGACTAGCGTATGAAGTTGCTTTTTGCGGATCTTTTTATCTATATTGGTTGATAAAACTAAGAAAAAATAAAGATGTGTTAAAAAAAGAATTTGTATTTAATACAATATTTTATATAATAGCTGGTATGATTACAATAGCCGTGATTGGGGGCTCGTCTTACCTAATGAATACTATAAAGCACAAACATCCTTTTTATCCTCTGTACGGAGAAAACCATGTTGAAAACATGGTTAATAAAGAAATTCCAGAGTCTGTTTCAAAAAGAAGTTATATAGAACAGTTCTTAGTGTCTGTATTTTCTGAAGGAATAAATGTTTCGCCTGCTTATTATCCAGAAGGTGGAATAGAACCAGTACTTAAAGTACCATTCATGTTTACAAAAGAAGAATTAGGTCGCTACTGTATACCTGATATAAGAATGGGTGGCTTTGGACCACTATATAGTGGAATTTTTATAATAACTTTAATAGTGATTATTGTAATGATTATTGATTATATAAGAAACAAAAAAATTGATGAGTTGATTCAATTATTAATAATTACGATTTTAAGTGTAGCTATGGTTGCAATTCTTGGAGGAGCATACTGGGCAAGATATATTCCATATGTATATTTTATATCGGTTATGGCTTTAACATACTTAATGGAAAAGAGAAAAAAGATTATAAATGTTTGTGCAATAGTTTTTGCTGCGATTTTTATAGGAAACACTTTGATGGTTGCCAGAACATCAACAAAATCATATTTGGAGAATAGTAGATACATAAAAAGAAATTTTGTGGAATTTGAAAATTATGCTAAAGATAAAGAATATGTAGATATAGAATTGAATAGCAGAAATTGCCAAGGTATTTTATACAATATTGATGATAGAGGTATAAAAGTCAAAGTACAAGAAAAAACAGATAAAAATAGAGATGTATTCATGTTTAAATACTAAATGCAAATAACTCGAAATAAAGATATAATAAAAAATGTAGGGTTATATTATAGTAAAATAAAAAGTTGAAAATAGGAGACAAAGAATAAGATGAAAAATGGAATAGCAACAATAAAAAAAATATTAAAAGGAATAGCAATTTTCTTTGCTATGATAGCATTGTTTTGCTTATTATTAACGCTTAGTTATGCCCTACCCAACACAAGAATTAGAAAAAATTTAGCTGAATCAGTAGAAACAATAAAAAGTGAAGGAGGGTTCTATTATAAACCTTTCTTCGGAACGCAAAATGTGCTTAGTGATTCATATACACTAGATGATTATACAGATTCACTTATTTTAGGAATTGCGTTAGATAAGGGTGAAAATCAAGGAAAAAACATATTTGACAGAGCTTTAGAAAACTATAAATATCAAGATGATGAAAAAGGTCCCATAGAAAGCTTTGCAAATGCTATCGATGATAGTAATGAAGCAAACTCTAACTATACTAGATACTGGTTTGGAATAGAAACGTTTCTAAGACCACTATTATTATTCTTTAATTTCCAAACAATAAGATATATAAATATGATATTAATATTTATATTGCTTATGATTTCTACTATTCTAATTAGTAAAAAAATAGGGTTAAAATATGCAATTGCTTTCGATGTAATGCTATTCTTTATGGGAATTACAATAATACCAGTATCTTTACAATATATACCAGTAATGGCAATTACTTTGATTGCGAGCATTGTAATACTGTGTTGTGAAAACAACAAACAATTTGATGATTTTCTACCATATTTTTTTATTGGGATTGGTGGATGGACGGCATTTATGGATTTGTTAACATATCCTCTTGTAACACTTGGAATACCAGTTGTTTTAGTGCTATTACTAAAATTAAAACATGGAAGTACTTTTAAAGAATTAATAATAACAATCATAAAATTATCTGTTATATGGGGAATGAGCTATGGTGCAACGTATTTGATAAAATGGATAATTACATCAATTGTTATGGGACAAAATGTAGTGATAGAAGCTATAAATCAATTTTTATATAGAGCAGACGTTGGTGGAACAACAAAAATTAGTAAAATTGAAGTCATTGCAAAGAATTTTAAAATATATTTTAATAAGTTTGTTTTAGGATTATTAATTTTATATTTAATCTTTTGGATCATAGGAATAAAAAAATATAAAAAAGAAAATATAAAAGCAAAAGAGATTATGCCATTAATACTTTGGGCGTTAATACCATACGGATGGTATTTAGTACTATCGAATCATTCTGATATACATTGTTGGATGACCTATCGTATACAAGCAATAACACTATTTGCCCTATTAAGTGCATCGTTATATGTGATAGATACCGATAAAATAAAAGAAAGGAAGTAATATAATGAAAGAAATAGCTGTACTTATACCTTGCTACAATGAAGAACTTACAATCGAAAAGGTAATAAAAGATTTTAAAAAGGAGTTGCCAGACGCAAAGATTTATGTTTACAATAATAACTCAAAAGACAAAACAAAGGAAATAGCAATTAAAAATGGAGCCATAGTAGTAGACGAATATAAGCAAGGAAAAGGAAATGTTGTAAGAAGTCAGTTTAGAGATATAGATGCAGACATATATGTAATGGTAGATGGAGATGATACATATCCAGCAGAATTTGTACATGCTTTGATAGAACCTGTAGCAAATGGACAAGCTGATATGACAATAGGAGATAGACTATCAAACGGAACTTATCAAAAGGAAAATAAAAGACCATTTCATGAGTTTGGAAATAATTTAGTAAAAAAAGCAATAAACATATTGTTTGACACAAAACTTAAAGATATTATGACTGGATATAGAGTTTTTAATAAAAGATTTGTAAAAAATATGCCAGTTCTAAGCCCAAAATTTGAAATTGAAACTGAAATGTCATTATACGCATTGGACAAGAAATACATAATAAAAGAAATTCCAATTGTATATAGAGATAGACCTGAAGGAAGTTCTTCTAAACTAGATACAGTTGGAGATGGAATAAAAGTTGTAAAAACTATAGCAAGAATGTTTAAAGACTATAAACCATTTAAATTTTTCGGATTAATTGCTTTAATATTATTTATTATAGGATTAGCAATAGGAATTCCAGTATTGGTAGAATTTTTTAAAACAGCATATATTACCAAAGTGCCATCAGCTATACTTGCAACAGGATTTATGAGCCTAGCGGCAGTATCTCTACAATGTGGAATTGTGTTAGACACAATTACAAGACAACACAAAGAAGATTATGAATTAAATTTATTAAGATATGAGCAAATAGAAAATCTTAAAAAGTAAAAAAATAACAGAAAAATTTTAAAGAAAAATATTCTCTTTTTCGACATTTTATGATATTATAGGGTAAAAGATATTATATAGACGAAGGAGAAAAAATACAATGAGTAAATTTAAATTTTGTTTCATCATAGCAGCAGTAATATTGTTAGAAGGAGTGTTCTTCTTAAATAATAGTACTGCTGTTTCGAATATAAACAATAACAATAGACAAATTATAGAGGATGGAGTATATACAATAGCAAGTCAAATAAATAATAATTATGTACTTGATGTAGCTCAAAGTTCAAAAGAAAACTGCGCAAACGTAAGAATATGGGAGAATGCAAACGTTAAAAATCAAAAATTCAAGATAGAATACCTGGGAAATAAATATTACAAAATAATATCTGAGAATTCTAATAAAGTGTTGGATGTAAATGCCGGTGGAAAAACAAATGGAACAAACGTACAACAATACGAATACAATCATTCCGATGCTCAACAATGGGAAATAAGAGATGCGGGAGACGGAAGCTTTTATTTTGTTTCAAAATGTAACGGACTATTTTTAGATGTTGCATCAGGACAAGCACAAAACGGAACAAATGTACAAGTGTATGAAGGCAATAGAACCAACGCACAAAAATTTAAGCTAAAAAAATATGAAGAACCAAAACAAACAATAGAAGATGGAATATACACAATATCAAGTGCGGCAAATAGCAATTATGTACTCGATATAGAGAAAGGAGCAACCAACAACTGCGCAAATGTCAGATTGTGGAAAAACGAAAATACTTCTAACCAAAGATTCTTAGTCAACTATACTGGAGAAGGATACTATAAGATAACATCTGTAGCATCTGGAAAAGTTTTAGATGTAGCTTCGGGAGGAAAGACAAATGGTACAAATGTGCAACAGTACGATTACAATTATTCTTCGGCTCAACAATGGGAAATAAGAGATGCAGGAGATGAGAATTATTATATTGTATCTCGTTGCAATGGGTTGCTTATAGATGTGGAATCAGGAAGATTTGAAAAGGGTACAAATATTCAAGTGTATGAAGAAAATAATACCAATGCACAAAAGTTCAAGTTTAAAAAATATGAAGAACCAAAAAGAGTGATAGAAAATGGAATATACACAATAGGTAGCAAATTAAAGAGTAATTATATTTTAGACATAGCAAATTCATCAAAGGATAATTGTGCAAATGTGCAGTTATGGCAAAGTTCAGGTACAGAGAATCAAAGATTTTTGATTACCTATGGAAAAAATGGATATTACAAAATTACCTCTGTATATTCTGAAAAAGTTTTAGATGTTGAAGACGGAAAGAAAGAGAGTGGTACAAATGTACAACAATATGAAAGTAATTCTTCTTCACCTCAACAATGGGAAATAAGAGATGCAGGAGATGAAAGCTATTATATTATATCACGATGCAATGGATTGTTTTTAGATGTAGCATCAGGGCAAGCACAAAACGGAACAAATGTACAAGTATATGAAGGAAATGGCACAAATGCACAAAAATTCAAAATTGAAAAATACGAAGAACCAAGACAAACAATAGAGGATGGGATATACAGTATATCTACAATGCTAGACAAGGAATATGTTCTAGATATTTCCGAAGCGTCAAAAGGTAACAATGCAAATGTTCAAATATGGAAGAATGACAATGTTGCACAACAAAAGTTTAAGATAACATATCAAAAGGATGGATACTATTGTATAACAAATGTGAATTCAAGAAAAGCACTAGATGTTGATAATGGAGCCGGTGAAGCTGGAACGAATGTTCAGCAATACCAAAAAAATAACTCCGCAGCGCAAAAATGGGAAGTAAGAGATGCGGGAGATGGAAGCTATTATGTAATATCAAAGTGTAACGGTTTATTTTTAAGTGTTAAGGGGAAGGAAGCAAAAAATAGTGAAAATATACAAGTTGAAGAAAAAGATAATTCAAATGCACAAAAATTTATATTTAATAAAATAGAAGATATAGTAGACATTGACACCAACAAATACCCTGGTTACAAAGAGCGAATAGAAAAACTAATAGAACTTCATCCAAACTGGAACTTTGAATTCTTATACACAGGACTAAACTTCTCAGATGCAGTTGCGGGAGAATACGAAGTACGCTCAGCAAATTTAGTGCCAACATCATATGGAGGAGAATGGATTAGCGGGACAACACTATATGACACAGGCTGGTATGGAGCTTCAGAAAAAGCAATAGCTCGCTTCATGGATCCAAGAAACTTCTTAAACGAAATTGATGTATTTCAATTCCAAGATGTAAATGATTATTTATATGGAGTATGTACATTAGAAGGAATTCAGGAACAAGTAAACAATTCATTCTTAAAAGACTATGCAGCAGATATTGATACTGCTTGTAGAAACGAAAATGTAAATCCATATTATATAATTGCAAGACTCTTCCAAGAAAATGGAAGAAATCCAAAGAATGGTACATATAGAATGAATGGTGGAGATGGTAAATATTATTACAACCCATTCAATATTGGGGCAACAGGAAATTCGACATCAGAAGTATATAACAACGCTTTAGTAAGAGCTAAAAGAGAAGGATGGGATACCATGGTAAAAGCTCTTCAAGGGGGAATATATTTCTGTAAGAAAAACTGGCTTGAAAACTATCAAAATACATTATATCAAAATAAATTTGATATAGACTCAACAAATGGAACTTCACTATATTCACACCAATATATGCAAAATTTATTGGGAGCTTATAATGAGGCAAAATCTTTAGGAGAAATGTATAACAAGACTGGAAAAACAGACTCGGATTTTACATTTATAATTCCACTATATGAAAACATGCCACAGGAACTTTCGCCAGAACCATCAAACAATAAAGAAAGCTATGTGATAAATGTAAGGACAACAGGAACACAAATTAGAATAAGAAAAGAAGCATCAACTGATTCGGAAATATTAAGAGAAATAGAAGATGCAGGAACCGTACTTTTATCTGTACAAAGAGGAATAAATACAAACTGGCATAAAGTTATTACAACAGATGGATTAATAGGTTATATGTCTGGAACATACTTAGAACAAATTGATGATGTAAAAACCTGCAATTATACAGCAAAGGTAAAAACTAATGATGGAGATGGATGTTTTATAAGAATTGGACCAAGTACCGATTTAGATAAAATAATGGGATTATCAGACGGAACATATGTTACAGTTATTGACGATTCTACTTATAAGAACATAAATGGATATGACTGGAGCAGAATAATGTTATCGAATGGAACCCAAGCGTTTATGCCAAGCAAATATTTAGCAAGATAAAATAAATAAGGGCATCTAGTATGCCCTTAAATAAAAAAAGAAGAGGATATTATAATGAAAAATAAAATAAAAAATATTGTAGTAATTTTATTAATTATTGTAAGTTTAATGTTTACGAATAAAGTATATGCGTCTTTTGCAGAAATGGATGATGCGACTTCTGACAAACAAAGAAATGAGCAATTGCAAGAACAAGAAAAACAAGATAAAGAAAACTTTGGTAAGTCAAGCAACAATTATTTAAAAGGATTATCAATTAAAGGATTAAAACTAAGTCCAGAATTTGATAAGCAAACAATTGATTATACAATAGAAGAAGAACTAGACAAAGATTCAATAGAAATAAGTGCTGATTTAGATGACTCTAGAGCTAAAGTAAGCGGAACAGGAACTATTAAATTAGAGCCAGGAAAAAACAATATAAGGGTTGATGTTACAGCTGAAAATGGAATAGTAAGAACATATAATATAAAAGTAACAAGAAAAGGACAAAAAACTACAACAGAAAACAAGGAAGAGAACACAGAAGTTGCAGAAAATACAGTAGAAACAACAGCAACACCTGTAACAAAAAGCAATAATCCAAAAACACTTATTACAATAGGTATAGTAATAGCTGTATTAATTGTATTATATTTATTAGCAAATAAATCAAAAGGGAAAAGAAGAAAGAGAAAATAAAATGGCTACAAAAGTAAAAACAAGAGAATCAAATATAGAGCTACTAAGAATATTAGCAATGGTTATGATTATAATACATCACTTGTCACAACATAATTTAATATATAAAGAAGGAAGTCTTATAAATCAAGGAATCGGCGCAATATTATTTAGGACCAGGACAAATTGGTGTAAGTATATTTGTACTGATAACAGGATATTTTCAAATAAACAAAGAAATTAGTACAAAGAAAATAGTGAGACTATGGTTACAAGTATTGTTTTATTCAATTGGAATGGCGATATTAAGTATTGCACTAGGAATTACTGAATGTGATAAGACTGTTGTCATAAACTCACTTTTGCCAATATCATACAACCAATACTGGTTTATATCTGCATATATGATTATGTATATAATATCTCCTTTCCTAAATAAATTTGCTAAAAGGCTTAATAAAGAAGAATTGAAAAAGCTTTTAACAATCTTTGCTGTTATATTTTCTATAGCATATTCATATTTGTACGACTCAAGAAGTTATAGCATTGGAGGTGGAATGTTAGGAGCTGTTGCTTGGTTCTCGTATTTGTACTTGTTGGCTGGATACATTAGAATGTATAATATAAATATATTAGAGAATAAAAGAAACTTATCATTATTAACAATTGTAGCGACAATGATTTTCTCTGTATTGTTAATAATTTGCAATGCTTCCAGAAACTATATAGTATTTTATTATTATACAAAGATGAATTCGTTTTTTGTATTTGCATTATCGGTATTTATTTTTTATATATTTAAAAATGTAAAGATAAAGTCATCAAAGAAACTGAATTACATAGCGGGATTAACGTTTGCAGTGTATTTAATACACGAAAATTATTTATTTAGAGATTATTTTTGGAAAAAAATACAGGAAATAATTGAAATTAACTCAAATATTACGACATCTACTATATTACAAATAATATGTAGTGTTATAATTGTATTTGTAATAGCTGCAATAACTGAATTTATTAGGAAAATATTAGAAAAACTAATATTAAAAAATAAAATTATTAATAATGCATTAACAAAATTTGATGGCATGATAAATTAAAAATGAAATGGTGCAATAAAATTTGCATCATTTTTTTTATTTTTGTTGAAAAATGACTAATATATGATATAATCATACAAGTAGAATTATATTAAAATAGAGAGGAATTAACAATTATGTGGGGAGATATAGCAATAGCGTTTTTACTAGCGTTTATAACTGCATTTGTAATAACACCATATACTATAAGGTTGGCTAAAAAAGTAGGAGCGGTAGATATACCAAATGACAGAAGAGTTAATAAAAAACCCATGCCAAGACTTGGAGGATTAGCGGTAATTGCAGGCTTTTTAGTTTCTGTAATTTACCTTGTGATTAGCGCTTCTATTGAAGGGAAGATAAATTTATCAGAAGATGGTTTAAATATAAAATTATTAGGAATATTGGGAGGAATGTTAGTCTTAGGCATTGTGTGTTATATTGATGATGTGAAAGACATAAAACCGCTAGTAAAACTAGCAGGACAAGTTACAGCTGCAATAATAGTTGCAAGCTCAGGAGTCTTAATAGACAATTTTACAATACCATTTAAAGAAAATAGTGTTGTATTAAATGAAGTATTTAGCTTTATTTTGACTGTTGGTTGGATAATAGGTATAACAAATGCAATTAACCTAATAGATGGACTAGACGGATTATCGTCAGGAATAACATTAATATCTTGTCTTTCATTAGTGGTAGTGTTTGCATTAAATGAATCTCCACTAATAGCGATAATATTAATAACTGCGCTAGCAGGTGCGATTGTTGGATTCTTGCCATATAACTTTAATCCGGCCAAAACATTTATTGGGGATGTAGGCTCGAATTTTATGGGCTTTGCCTTAGCAATAATTTCAATATTAGGAGTTGCAAAAACATATACAGCCATAGTACTTATAGCTCCTATTATGATATTAGCACTTCCAATATTTGATACTATATGGGCTATAATAAGAAGAATAATAAAAAGCAAATCAATAAAAGGCGTATTCAAAGCAGACAGAGGGCATCTACATCATAGATTAATGGCGAAAGGATATACGCAAAAGCAATCAGTTTTAATTCTATATGGAGCAACAGCAACTCTTGGAATGACGGCAATAATATTGCTTGATAGCGGAATCTGGAAAGCCGCTTCGTTCGCACTATTAGTAATTGCAATAGTAGCAATAGGATACAGGGATTTTGTAAAACTAAGCGTATTCAAAGAAGCAGAAGTAAAAAAAGAAAATAAAAATGAAAGCCAAAACAAAGAAGGAGAAGAAAAATGAAAAAAATAACTATTTTAGTACCAGCATATAATGAAGAAGAATCATTGCCTTTGTTATATGAGAGAGTAAGCAAGATAATGAACGAAATGAAGAACTACGAATTTGAATTGTTATTTGTAAATGATGGTAGTAAAGATAACACATTAAATGAAATAAAAAAATTAAGAGAACAAGATAAAAGAATAAGCTATGTGGATTTCTCGAGAAATTTCGGGAAAGAAATAGGAATGATTGCAGGGCTTGATTACGCAACAGGAGATTGTGTAATAATAATGGATGCTGATTTGCAAGATCCGCCAGAATTAATCCCTCAAATGGTGGAATTATGGGAGCAAGGATATGACGATGTGTATGCACAAAGAAAATCAAGAAAAGGAGAAACTTGGCTAAAAAAATTCACATCAAAAATGTATTATAAAGTACTACAAAGCTTAACAAGAGTTCCAATACAAAAAGATACTGGAGACTTTAGATTACTAGATAGAAGGTGCGTAAACGCATTAAAGAAAATGAGAGAAACAAGCAGATGCTCGAAAAGTATGTTTAGCTGGATTGGATATAACAAAAAAGCGATATTATACGATAGAGATCCAAGAATAGCAGGAAAAACAAAATGGAACTATATGAAGCTAATTGATTTGGCTATAGATGGAATAACAGCATTTACAACATCACCACTTAGAATATCAACATTTTTAAGCATACCAACATTCTTGGCATTATTAATATACTTTATATATGTAATAGTAAAATGTTGCAGACTTCATATTGCAATACAAGCTTTCCAAGCAATAATATTATTAATACTATTCTTTGCAGGAGTTCAAATAATATTAATTGGAATTATGGGAGAATATCTAGGAAGAATATTCAATGAGTCTAAACAAAGACCATTATATTTAGTAAATGAATACAACGGAGAAAAAGAAACTAACGAAAAATAGGGAGATTTTTTTATATGACAGCAAATGTGCTTAGTTTAGTAGCATTCATTGGTATAATCTTGGTAAGAGTTATAAATCTAAAAGATAATACTAAAAAACAAGAAACAAACAAAACAATAGATGACTTTATAAACAAACATTACAAGAAAATATTGCTAGTATTTCTACTACTAATATTTATAACAAGGATCTATAAATTCGGAGAAATTCCAAATTTTATAGGTGTGGATGAAGCAGGGGCTGCATATGATGCCTACTGCCTATCTAAATATGGAGTAGACCGATACTTAAATTCATTTCCATTATATTTAATTAACTTTGGTGGAGGGCAGAGTGCCTTGTATGCATATGCAACTATACCATTTATAAAATTAATAGGTACAAATATTATAGCATACAGATTACCAGAACTATTATTTTTCTTGATGGGCATAGTAGTATGCTACATACTAGCTAATAAAATGAAAGATAAGAAGATAGCTTTATTATATACCTTTTTAATAATAATCTGTCCTTGGAATATAGAAGCATCTAGACAAGGACTAGATTGCAACTTATTAGCACCAATGTTTATGCTAGATGTACTATTATTAGTAACCGCAAATAAAAATTGGCATTATATAGTTGCAGGTCTAGCAATAGGAGTGACACTATATACATATTGTCTAGCATGGATACTAATTCCAGTCTTTTTACTAATCTATATAATTTATACGTTATGGGTAAAGAAGATAAATTTTAAACAAGTGATATTATTAGGAATACCAATCGCTTTACTAGCAACACCTTTAATATATTTAATATTGTTAAACAAAGGCTATGCTACAAGGACAAACTTTGGAATATTTACAATACCAAAATTGTTCTTCTTTAGACAAGGAGAAATAAGCATTCATAATTTATTACAATATGGAGGATATAGCCTAAAAACTATATTTACCGATTCAAGGGGAATTTATCTTATAGAACTTCCATTTCTTTTAGTAGGAATTGTAGTTGGGATTAAAGAATTCATAAAAAGCATAAAAGAGAAAGAGTTTAGCTTCACAGGATTTATGACAGTAGTTTTTATTATATTGCTAATATGCAATTTGCTAGTGGTAGCGGGAACTCTAAATAGAGCTAATATATTATATTTGCCAATGCTATACTTGATTACAATAGGTATTAGTTATCTGTCAAAAGACTCTAAATGGACGGTCATGTCAATACTTGTAATTTTAACAGCACTATTTGTTGCTTTTGAAGTATCATATTACAATGAAAATTTAGAACAGAGAAGAACGAGACGTTATGAGGACATAGAGCTTTATCAAATTACAGAAAATCTAGAAAGGAATGAAAGTTTAAAAGATGTCGCTAAACACTTTATAATAACAAATAAGGCAGAACCATATATTTTTACAATGTTGGCAACAAAGCCATCTCCATATGATTTGAACTTCTTATATGAACAGAAAGTGAAACAATATGGAAATTATTTCTTTGAATATGATAAGTTGTTAATAGAAGATATTACAAAGGAGAAAACGATTGTGGTTGTTACAAAAAGTAGAGAAGATATTGTAGAAAGCTTAGAAAATTTAAACTTCTCTAAAGAAGAAACAAATTTATACTGTATAATGAAAAATTTCTAAAAAGGGAACATAGATGAAAAATATAAAATTAATTTTTACATATATATTAATATTTGTAGTCCTAATTTGTATGTATTTTGCAAGTCTTATACTATCAAGTTTAATACCAGCATCTCCGATAAAAGAAAATGTAATTAAAAGCTCTGAATTTTTAAAGCAATATGGTGAAAAAGAAATTGTAGATTTGAAATATAAAAAAGAAGAAATATTCTTATTTACAGATGCTTTAATGCTTAATACTGCATATTCCATTGATTCTGAAAAGCCAATAGAAAGTGCTCTGTTGGCAAGAAAAAATTACATTCCAGGACAGACTCAAACAATAAGCAAAGACAGAGAAAAAAATCTAGGAGCTTCAAAAAGTCATACTGATAAATACGGAAACATTTTTCAAGTGGATGAGTTATATGGACTTATGCACGGAGAGAATATAACTGAAAGCTTTGAATATGCTAGATATTGGCACGGATATTTGATATTTTTAAGACCTTTATTACTAGTGCTAAGTTATAAGCGGAATAAGAATATTAATGTTAATACTTACAATTTTGCTAATTGCATATATGAGTTATCTAATAATCAAAAAGATAAATTTTGAAACAGCTGTATTTTTTATAATTGGATTATTGTCAGTTGAAATAGTACTAACCACTAGAGCTTTAAATGAAATAATAGATTTTATAATAGCAATATCCGCTTCAATAGCAATACTTCTAAAAAAAGATACAAATAAAAATGTAGGAGCTATATTCTTTATAGTTGGCTCAATTACAAGTTTTATGGACTTGCTAACAGAACCACTTATTACATTGGGCTTACCACTAATTATATATATGCTACTAATGCAAAAACAAAGAAGCTCGATAAAACAAGACTTGATTGATTTCGCTAGAATATGTTTTTTATGGGGGATGGGTTATACACTTACATGGCTAATGAAATGGATTTTAGTATCACTGATATATAATAGAGATATAATTCACAATGCTTTGCAACAAGCAAAATTCAGATCAACAGGAATGAAACAATACGGATACTTAACTGTAGTTGAAAAGAATTTGAGATTCTTATCTCCAACTGTTATATCAATAAATCTAGCGTTAATTATAATATATTCAATAATAAAGCTAATAAAAAATAGAAATGGCAAAATAAACATTAAGCAAAATTTATATACTACAATACCATTTATATGTTTAGGAATACTACCATTTATCTGGTATTTAGCACTAAGGCAACATTCTTATATACATACATTCTTTACGTACAAAATATTAATAATAACAATAATAAGCATATTTATAATTGTAGATAAAATTTTAGAACCAGAAAATAAAGGAAATGAAAATGAGAGAAGAAAAGATTATTAATCCAGAGATTCAGGATAATGCAGAAGAGAACTTAGAAAAAACACTAAGGCCTCAATTATTAAATGAATATATAGGACAAACTAAAATTAAAGAAAGCATGGAGATTTTTATAGGTGCAGCTAAAAAAAGAAAAGAAGCACTAGATCATGTACTTTTATATGGACCTCCAGGACTTGGAAAAACAACACTTGCAAACATCATTGCAAATGAAATGGATTCGAACATCAAAATTACAACAGGTCCAGCAATAACAAAACCAGGAGACTTAGCAGCAATACTCACTGCACTTAAACCAAACGATGTTTTGTTTATAGATGAGATACATAGACTAAACAAGAACATAGAAGAAATTCTATATCCTGCAATGGAAGATTTTAAGCTAGACATAATATTAGGAAATGGACCTACTGCAAAATCAATAAGAATAAACTTACCTAAATTCACATTAATAGGAGCTACTACAAAAGCAGGATCTCTAACAACACCTCTTAGAGATAGATTTGGAATAGTCCATAGGTTAGAACTGTATGAAGAGAATGATTTAAGGACCATAATAAAAAGATCTGCAAAAATATTAAATGTAGATATAGATGAACCTTCTTGCATAGAGCTTGCAAGAAGATCTAGAGGAACTCCAAGAATTGCAAATAGATTGCTAAAAAGAGTACGTGACTATGCTTTGGTTTTAGGAGATGGAAATATAGACTTAAAGATTACAAAATTAGCATTAGGCAAATTGGAAATAGATGAATTAGGATTAGACGAGATAGATAGAAGAATATTAGAAACAATGATCCTAAAATATGCAGGTAGACCAATAGGAATAGAAACATTAGCTACAACCATAGGAGAAGATTTGGATACAATAGAGGATGTTTATGAACCATATCTGATACAAATTGGCTTTATTGCTAGAACACCAAGAGGCAGAATTCCGATGCCGGATGCATATAAACACTTAGGAATAGAGGATAGGAGGGACTAATGGAAATATTGTATTGCTTAATTGCATTAGTATTATTTCTAAGTTCAATATTAGTAAAAAAGACGGACAGAAAAATTAGCATAATTACTACGGTGGCAATAACAGCTATTTTAGCACTATGTTATAATATTTTTATTTGCTATATATTAGATAGAATAAAAATACCAATAACATTGCTATCACTAACAATTATAAATCTAGCAATTTCTGCTGGGTTTATAATTAAAATAGCAAAAGACAAACAAATCCAACAATATACTATAGGAAAAAGAGATATCATCTTCACCATAATATTGCTTGCAGTAATTTTGTTGATAGCATATAAAGAATTTGGATTTCCGCTTCAAATAAAATACTTCAGCACAGATGCAGCAATGATGCATTATGACACATCGTATAAATTCTATCAAAAGGCAGAACTGCTTTCAGTAGAAGATTTTAAAAACATAATGCCAGGATTATATATAAATGTAGGAATACTATTCAAAATATTTGCACCATTCATAGGAGAATTTTATTTATATAAAGTATTGATACTATTTGATTTAACAACATTATTTCTAATGGGTTTGTTATTTTATTCATTAGTACGGAAAAACAATAAAGAATACGTCGACATATTTATGCATCATAGCTTTTTCAATATTCTACACAATAGGGTATCCTCTAAACAATCTGATTTGTGGATTCTTCTATCTTGGACTGGGAGTAGCAATTATAAATGCAATAATACTTATAATAAATAAAACAGAAGATGTATTGAATACTAGAACTATAGTAATGATTTTATTTCTATTAAACTTTGGCTTATTTTTTACATATTACTTATTTATACCGTTTGTATATTTAGCAGAATTCATATATTTCATTATGGTAAATAAGCAGAAAAATAAAAAATTACTAACGAAGAGGCTAATTGTGTTTATAGCAATTACATTAATACTTCCTTGCATATTAGGATTTGAATTTAATGTATTACAAGGAATGGTACATCAAAAGACATCAGGAACAATGGCACCAACAGATATAATGAAAGACGAAGGATACATATATAGAAATTCATATTCTAATTTTATACTATTCTTACCATTTATTGTGTTGTACTTTTTTAACCGCATAAAAAAGAGACAAATCGACTTCAACATGATTTTCTTTACAACATTAATTTTATATATAGGATTTATATTTGTGCTATACAAAGCAAATTTAATTTCAGCATATTACATGTTTAAAAATTATTATGTATTATGGCTAATAATGATATACATTACATGTGAAAGTATTATAGAATTGTCTAGTACAAAAAGAGGAGAAGACGGAACAGCAATTTATACACTGATTTATATCTTAATCTTTGCAGTGTGTTATTTATTTCAAAATGTGCAAATTACAAAAGAAATATTCAACAGCAAGGAAACAGTTTTTGATGTGATGGATATATATGGAATGAACAAGACAATGATTACACAACTTGATAAAGAGCTAAATGAAGAGCAATTAGAACTAATAAAATATTGCTATGATAATCTGGATGTTAATATAGAAAATACAATTTTGTTAGCACAAGAAAGACAAATATTTTGGATTAATTCTATTATAGACCAGTTCTCAAACGAAAAAGATATAAGATATCTAAATAGATCAAATGTGAAGAAAATAAAAAATCAAGAGAAAGATTTTGAATATGTAATAGAGTTAGGCAAACAAAATCAGCTAATTGAGAATGCTACAATAATTTACAAAAATAGCAGTGGAACAATATATAAACTAAAATGAAAGGAACTTAACTATGAAACTATTAATGCATACCTGCTGTGCGCCTTGTAGTGTGTACTGCATAGATACTTTGAGAAAAGAAGGGATAGAGCCAACCTTGTATTGGTATAATCCTAATATACATCCATACACAGAATATAAAGCAAGAAGAGATTGCCTAAAAGAATATGCAAATAGTATAAATGTACAAGCTATATTTGAAGAAAACTATGGACTAGATGAGTTTTGCAGAGAAGCGGTAAAAGATTTAAAGGCAAGATGTACAAACTACTGCTATCCAGTCAGGTTAAGAAAAACATTTAAATATGCAAAAGAAAATGGATATGACACAGTAACAACAACTTTATTATATAGCATATATCAAAAGCACGATTTCATAAAAGAGTACATGGAACAATTAAGCAAAGAATTTGAAATTGACTTCTTGTATAGAGATTTTAGAGTGGGATTTTGGGAAGGACACCAAAAAGCTCATGATATAGGATTATATATGCAAAAATATTGTGGTTGTATATTTAGTGAGGAAGATAGATACTCTAAGCAGATAAATAAAGACAGAGAATAATAATATATTATTCAAAAGATTTAAAGAAAAAAGTTAAAGATAACTAGTAAGTTATGGAGAAGATTAAATGAAGAAATTATTAAAGTATGGAATAATAATTATTATAATAATAGCTATTATTGTTTTAGGAATAAATTTATATGTAAGAATATCCACAAACAAACAAATTATTAAAGAAAATGACTATACAGCATTATCTGATGTAGATTGTATAATAATTCTAGGAGCTGGAATATGGGAAGATAAACCTAGTCCTATGTTAGAAGATAGATTATTAGAAGGTATAAAATTATACCAAAATAGTGTGTCAGACAAGATAATAATGAGTGGTGATCACGGAAGAAGAGAATATGATGAAGTAAATATAATGAAAAATTATGCAATTGAAAAAGGCATACCATCAGAAAATATTTTTATGGATCACGCAGGATTTTCTACTTATGAAAGTATATACAGAGCAAAAGATATTTTTGAAGCAAAGAAAGTAGTAATAGTAACTCAAAAATACCATTTATATAGGGCATTATATATTGCAAATCAGTTAGGGTTGGAAGCCTATGGAGTAGGAGCAGATCCAAGACAATATATAGGAGCAACATATAGAGAATTAAGAGAAATATTAGCGAGAGATAAAGATTTTATAAAATGCATATTTAAGCCAGAGCCTACTTATTTAGGAGATACAATTCCTGTAAGTGGAAATGGAGATATTACAAATGACGGTAAACAAGATATTTAAGAAATATTGGAGTTAGTATGAAAAAAAGAATTTTTATAATTGTTATATTTATAATTATTAGTGTGATTTTAGTAGCGTTATTATATTTTTTTAA
>ULOC01018467.1_pt1 | contig 20205 bp, 24 predicted proteins | sample 1952181 | NCBI WGS metagenome assembly ULOC01 (sample SAMEA4835592, study PRJEB28245) | human gut metagenome | biome: gut microbiome; material: fecal sample | place: Denmark | collected 2008
ATATTGTCTTGGTCTTCTCGATCATCTGCCGGAAAAAAATGAAATTATTTTAACAGATAATAATATTCTTCTCCGTATTGACCGGATGGAAAAAAACAGAATCGAACGGATTTACATCCGGCTTCCGGAACCTCTGGAGGAAACCGGTTCCGAACAAAAATCCGAAGAATAATCCGTAAATTCTGAGGGCTGCTTTGCAGCCCTCATTTTTATGCCAGTAACTGCCGAAGCCACACACGAAGAGAATCCTCCATGATCCATTTCGAATCTCCGGCAAGCCCTCCCCTTTCTTTTGGAATCAGATTCTGTCCGACATCCTCAAAATATTTTTTGCTGATAAACCGGCAGTGAAACGAAATAATCTTTCCCCTCGGAAAATCTTCATCCGGATCTTTCGGTTTTACCGGATCGGGATCTCCAGAATCCGGTTTCGGATCTTCCCTGTCAGTCCCCGGAGTTTCCGGATCAGGGTCTGTTGGATCAGGTCCTGCCGGATCAGGTCCTGCCGGATCAGGGTCTGTCGGCTCAGGGTCTGTCAGATCATCTGTGTTCTCCATCTTCCACACTCCATAAAGATCAATTTTCGGACTGTATCTGATTATCCAGCTGTCCTTTACCACTGCCCCACATTTTAAGTCTGCTTTTTTTGCATCCGGCTTCATTGCCCATCCAACCAGTTTTTTTCCTTTCGTTTTCCACCCGATATTTTCCAAAGGCACTTTTCCATAACCATACGTCATTGTCTGCACATCCATTTCCGTATCATCTTTTGAACTGTTCCGGTGAAAGAAAATCTGCAGTTTCTTTTTCTGTCCATAGGCCACACACCGCACATCATTTGTCACATAAAATTCCTGTCTCTCTCTATCCCCGTAACAATCTCCTCTCCATTCTGCAAAATCATATCCTTTCTTTGCTTTTGCTTTTAAACATGCCGTGTATCCATAACAATACTCTCCACCACCGGAAACCGATGCAATCCCTTCCCCTGCAATCGCATCCACCCAGAAAAACAATCCCTGAATTTCTTTGTGGAAATAATTGTGAAAGGAAGTGTATGACTCTCTGCTCCAGCTTTCCGCACCGGAAATTCCCTGATAAGTCGTATATACTTTTCCAGAAACCGGTCCCTGATCATTCATGGTTCCCTGCGCTTTTCCTTTCCTTACCACAATCATACAGGCATCCATCACCATAGACGCTTTGCCTTTATTTAATGCCTGACTTGCCTTTGCATTCAACCGGTCCTTCAGATCTCCCAGTGTCAGCGCATACAGATTATATTCTGCACCACCTTTTCTGACACGATGCACCGCATACATATAGTTTCCGCCTAGTTTAAAATACATCGTCTGCAGTTTTTTCCCGGAAGAATCCTTTACCGACAACTTCCATCCGATTGTCCGGTAGCGGATATCCGAACTTGCCAGATTTGCTTTGGTTGCATAATAGATCATCCCATCGGTTTCCGAGAACGGGAAAAAGCATACATTATTTCCATACTCCTGATAATAACTGTATGCATTTTCTGATATTCCAGCATAAATTTCCGTCTGTCTGAACGGAAGAAATGTCACCAGCAATGCCACGACCATCCCGAACACCACAATTTTTATCTTTTTTTCCATTAACCGATTGCCACCTCCCAGTATTCACATAATAATCTTCCGTTTTCATCCTGCTGTCCCCCGGTATATACCCCGATAAACTGATATATCTTCTCTCTTTTTGCAAGTGTTTTTGTATAATCCGGAAGTTCCTTTTCCGACGGAAATACACACACCGCTTTCTCCTGCATAGTAATTTTCCTGACCGGACAGTCCTTTTTTTGCAAAAATTCTTTTATCAGCCTGTCCAATTCCTTTCCCCCGAATTTTCCTTTGGTCCACTGGCGCATCAGAACATCCATTTCTTTTTTGATATTACGGTCAGTAACGCTTCCATCGCTCTGGTAATACAGCCATTGCGGTGTCAACAGATCCGTATCCTGTCTCTGTTTTCCTGTTATGAGGGCCGGATGTGAAATATCTCCTGCATGCGCTGCAGAAGATACATATTTTCCGTCACACAGCACGGAAAGTAACAGGGAAAACAGCATTGCGGTCACACATGCCGCAATTGTCAGTGCAAGGATCAACGCATGTTTTCCTTTGGTTGTCAGTCTCCCTTTTCTGCTCATACCTCCTCCTCTTGCGGCCATATTTCTTCCGTCTCTGTTTCCTCTTCGATTACTTCCGTCTCTACCAGTATCGTTTTATCGCATGCTATGGACTTATGAAATCCTCCCGGAAGTACAAAATCTTCCGTTACCCTTACCGAAATAACACCCGAAACCATATCACAGCTTTTTACATCAATGGAAACCCTTGATGCCGTATGTAACTGCTGCCGGATTTCCTGCCGGACAAATGCTTCAACCTCCGTGTCCGACACTCCAGTCGCATAATACCGGTTCAGATGATATTTAAGTACCTGCGAAATACAGTTTTCCATTTCATTTTTTCTTGTGGAAATACTGTAGATACTCAGACAGGAAACGATCGTATAAACTGCGATCATACAGCCCAGTATTCCTAATATTATGTTTTTCATCGACTCCTCCAGTACCCTTCAAACGCTCCCGTGTCTGTTTCACACAGTGCGCGGCTCTTTGGAATTCCCTTTTCCACAACCACGCTCATTTCCGACACCATCGCAATCAATACCAGTGCCGTCACAACCGCGATTGCCGTGCCTGCGTATTGTCTGATCATTTCTTTCATCAACAGCCTCCGTTTCCCCAAACCTCGATCATCTGCATAATCAATCCCTGTCTGGACAGCAAAAACTGTCCCAGCGTGCCAAAAAACGCAACTCCTCCCACCGCAGCCAGTACCGCACCGCCGTATTCTTTTACCACTGCTGCCATATTCTATACCCCCGCAATCAATTGCAGAACTTTCCCAAGCCCTGCCAGGACCCCTGTACCAATCACAAATAAAATTCCACCAATTCCATATTCTTCTATGATCTGTTCCATCCCATCTTCCTCCTTTTACTTTGCATAGCTTACAAATGTATGCTGTCTGTTAATTCCCAGAAAAGCAACCTGAAATGGAAACTGCATTTCAATTTTTGCCATATCAACCCCATCCATTCCATATGGTATCTGACTGACCTGCGAAACGGTTGCCACTGTGGAATTTTCATTAAAAAATGTTACTTTCAGCTGATATCCGGCTTCCTCACTCTGCAAAAAACACTGTTGTACCACACCGGTATTAAAATCACTGTTTTCTATCTCGTCGACAATCCGTGCCTGCATATCCTGTGCATTCATCACTTCCATATAGGCTGCCAGAATTCCCATTGCTGTCACCGCCATAAAAAGAGTCAGGAATACTCCCATGAATGCCTTTATGATCTGGCTCATTTTGTATCCTCCTCCCTTTTATCCAAGTCCTGCCCCTGACAGAAATGTCATCATAAACACTGCCATATCCACAAGAAGTTTTAATGACGCTGTCAATACCGGCGCAAGAAACAACAGATACATTCCACTGCTCAGATTTTTAAGCCGTCCCTTTTCTGCGACATCCAGCATCTCCAGATTCCGGTCAATCAGTTCCCCGATCTGCCGGTCTGCCCTGCCACTGTTTCCCATGGAAACGGAAAAGAGCATGCTCATGGCAGAATGTACTTCCGGAATCTGAAAACTTTTCAAAAACCGATGGTAGGGAAGCACGGACTCCGGTTCCATTTCCAGCTGGCCAACCAGTATATCCAGATCCCGTCGCAACACCGGCGGAACATGCTCCTGTGATTTCTGCAAAGCAACCTGAACGTTTTCACTCTGCAAAAGCAGAACAATATCCATCAGCCATCCCGGAAATGCACACTTGATACTGCGTACCAGCGTTTTTTTGGCAACCGCCCGTCCTACCCGGTGCTGATTTGCCATCAGAGCAGCCAGAAGCAGTGCCGCCGCTGTCATCAGCTGATGTCCAAAATAATATGCAGCTGCTGCACCTGCCGCCGTCACAACAGCCAGAACTACCGACAAACGTTTCTCTTTTTGCTCATCATACCTGTAATATTCTTCTATTTTCTTTGCATCCGCCTCATCGGTATGTCCATCCAGGGCCAGCCAGTCGATGGCGAGATATTTCTGCGCTCTCGTAAAAATCAGATCATCAAGGATCACAACTACAATCGTAAGCACCTGAGAAATCAAATTTTTACTGATATCAATTTCCATAACCGGCAGATATAAAATCATCCCGCATATCAACAATGACGCAGCAATTGACATTACAATATCCACAAACATTTTCCTGCGTTCCTTCATAGAACCACAAATCCGCTGCTCCCATCTCTTTTTATCCGCCAGAAGCAATTCCACCGGTCTTTCTATTGCTCCTCCGTAAATCTCTACATGTACAATAAAATCATGTACATTTTTTATCCGACTGCAGGCATATTCCCGTTCGATCATCTGCAGGGAATCCCGCATGACATCAGTTTCATCAAACGTCATATGCATATGATCAATGGCTTTTTGGAGAACTCCGCGCATCGGACCATCCACCATCGCCGCATCTACATTCACCAGTGCTCTCTCCACTTTTTCTTCTTTGACGAAAGCATACAACAGCATATCCAGGTACTCGGATACCTCCTCAAATTTTCTCTCGTATACGATCTTTTTTTTGTACCATTTCCGGTGTCCGGAAATCCGAAGCAGCAGAAAACCGCCAATGACAACCGTCGTAATCCAGTGAAGTTTTAAGAGCAGATGCAGCGCATACAGTGCCGACAGGACAACCAGATAAATCATGTTTCCACCTCCCTGTCTGCATCCTTTCCAAGCTGCTGGTCCAAAAGGCTGCAAAGCAGCGGGTTGTCAACTCCCTCTCTTTTAAACCGCCGCAACAGCGATTCCGGAAATTCTTTCAGCACCAGTTTTCCATCGGTCACTGCCATAATAATTTTGTTTTTTTGGCCTTCTCTGTCAAAAAAACATACCTCGTCAATATAACGGTACACCTGACCGGCCCCGTTCTTTTTCTTTCGGATCAAAACCCCGACATCCATTGCCTGATAGATATCGTTTTCCAGACGGTCCGCATCCACACGCGTTTCAAGCATATTTAAAATCCGGTCCGGGATATTCCGGACATCGTCCGTATGCAGGGTGGTCATTCCCCGTACTCCCGTTGACCACCCTTCCAAAAGGTATTTCACCTCCTTGGAACGCGCCTCCGAGAGCATGATCCATTTAGGATTTAACCGCAGGCTTGCCTTGATCGCATCCGCATAATCAAACCGGTCATTGACCCGCATCTCAATACAGTCTTTCCCCGGATTCGTTACGGAATACCGGATCTCCATGGTATCTTCGATTGTGATGACACGCTCATTTCCCGGAACATACTGGGAAAAAAATTTTACACACTCCGTCTTTCCAATTCCCGGCATCCCGCAAAAAATCAGATTCATTTTCGTCAGCACGCAATTGACCAGTACTGCAAGAATATCCCTGCTGCAATACTGTTCCTTCAGTGCCTTTTCTGCTGTCAGCCGAATGACCGGCGGTGTTTTCCGGATGCTGATACTGCGCCCGGAACGTGCGATCGACTCATGCAGAACTGTCACCCGCAGCTCACTGGTTTCTGCCTCCAGCTCCGGATTCTGCTTGTTAAACTGCTGACTGACCACATTTGCAATCCGCTGGGTAAACTGTTCTACAAATGCCAAAGTCATATTCTCATCCACATACGCCTGATTCACCCGGTAACGTTCGTTATAGATATTGGTCAGCCAGATCTCCCGCCCATTGTAATCGACATCTGTAATCTCTTCGTTCGCAATATATTTCCACAATGGACCGAAATACTCTTTTCCAAGTTCCATACAGCCTCCTTAGGGTGTCGGCAGACCGGTATTTTTGTTCGCCTGGTCAATAAAATTTTTCACCAGTGTCTGAAACGCACTTCCGATCGGTCCGCTTGTATCCGTTCCCACAACTGCTGTAATGACAAGGATCACTGCAAGAATCGCTACCACGGTAATTAAAATACCGCCATATTCCTGAAATATTTCTTTCATATTTTCATTTTCCTCCTGTATGAAGGACGTTCTTATGGGAAACCACAGAAGAATATCTGTGGGCACAAAAAATGCGGCGATTGCATCACTTGCATTGCCGTACTGAAAAAAGATATTTTTACTATACCGTTTTTTGAGTTTTTGTAAATAGTTCTTTGGTACTAAAAAAGGACTTCCGCACCGGGAAGCCCTTCTTTTTGCTTTTACCTTAGTCATTCACTCTATTTTTCTGCCAGAAATTTTTCTGCTGCAACCATGCGTACCACAACAACAAATACATTTGCCGCCTGCTCAAGTTCGGCAAGCGACGGATACGTCGGTGCAATACGGATGACAGAATCCTTCGGATCTTTTTTGTAAGGGAACGGGGAACCCGCACCGGTCAGTACCACCCCTGCCTCTTTACACTTTGAAACAATCTCCTTTGCGCATCCTTCCGGTGCCTCGAAGGAAATAAAATATCCTCCAAGCGGATGCATCCATGTACCGATTCCGCGGGATGCCAGTTCATCGGAAAAGATCTTCTCAACAAGCTCAAATTTCGGACGAATCAGATCTGCCTGTTTTTCCATATGTGCCTTGATGCCATCAACATTCTTAAAAAACTTCACATGACGCAGCTGGTTAATCTTATCATGGCCAATGGTCTGAATCGTCAGACGCTTCTTGATATCTGCAATGTTTGTCTCTGAGGAAGCGATTGCTGCAATACCGGAACCCGGGAAGCTGACTTTGCTGGTAGAACAGAATTCAAATACCATATCCGGATTCCCTGCCTTTTTGCACTCCTCTAAAATATCCAGAATCTGTGCCTGGTCCTCTTTGTAGAGATGATGTACCACATAGGCATTATCCCAGAAAATACGGAAATCTGCGGCTGCCGGCTTTAAGGCTGCAAATCTGCGAACCGTCTCATCCGAATAGACCACACCCTGTGGATTGGAATATTTCGGCACACACCAGATTCCTTTTACCGTCTCATCGTTATTCACATATTTTTCTACCAGATCCATATCCGGTCCATTCTCTGTCATTGGGATGTTGATCATCTCGATACCGAATGTCTCTGTGATGGCAAAATGTCTGTCATATCCCGGAACCGGGCAGAGGAATTTTACCTTATCGAGCTTACACCATGGAGTGTTGCCACAAATACCAAACATTTCTGCACGGGCAACCTGATCATACATGATATTCAGGCTGGAGTTACCATAAACAATCACATTTTCCGGCTTTGTCCCGATCACATCCGCCATCAGTTTTTTAGCTTCCGGAATACCATCAAGGACACCATAGTTTCGCAGATCGGTGCCGTTTTCACTCTTTAATGCAGTCTTAGAATCAAGCACATCAAGCATTCCCATGCTTAAATCAAGCTGGTCTGCTCCCGGCTTTCCTCTGGACATATCCAGTGCAAGACCCATGCCTTTTATTTTTTCATAATCGGCTTTGAGTGCGGTCAGCTCCTGTGTGAGTTCCTCTTTGCTCATCTCCTGATAGGTTTTCATGGTAAGTTTTCCTCCTTATTATTCCTCTGGATTTTCTTTGATTTTTTTATAATAGGCGCGAATCTGCTGCTCATATCCGTTTTCCGACGGCTCATAAAAAACCTCACCGGTCAGTCCGTCCGGCAGATACTGCTGCTTCACGTAGTGGTTTTTATAATCATGGGCATATTTGTAACCTTTTCCGTGCCCAAGCTTTCCTGCCGATTTGTAGTGGGCATCCTGCAAATGCACCGGTACCGGCGGTGTCTTTGTCTCCTGCACTACACGCATGGCCTTATCAATGGCATTGATCGCGGAATTACTCTTTGGCGCACTTGCCATATAAGTAACTGCCTGTGCCAGTACAATCCGTGCTTCCGGCATTCCGAGCCGCTCCACCGCCTGTGCCGCAGCTACTGCAACCTGCAATGCCTGCGGATCCGCATTCCCGATATCCTCAGATGCCAGAATCATGATTCTTCTGGCAATAAATTTCACATCTTCCCCCGCATAAAGCATCCGTGCCAGATAATACACCGCGGCATCCGGATCTGATCCACGCATGCTCTTGATAAAAGCAGAGATCGTATCATAGTGATTATCTCCCGTCTTATCGTAGTTGATGACCCGCTTCTGAATGCACTCACTGGCCACATCCAGTGTAATGTGAATGATCCCATCCTCACTCCGGTCCGTGGTCAGAATTCCAAGTTCAATGGCGGTCAGCGCTGCACGCGCATCTCCGTTTGCCATGTCAGCTAAAAACTCCAACGCATCATCATCCATCTGTGCATGGTAAGAACCCATGCCCTTTTCCGTATCATTGACCGCCCGAAGCAGCAATGTACGGATATCCTCCGTGGAAAGTTTCTTTAACTCAAAAATGACGGAGCGCGACAAAAGCGCAGGATTCACCTCGAAATACGGATTTTCCGTTGTAGCTCCGATCAGAATGATCGTGCCGTCCTCGACAAACGGAAGCAGATAATCCTGCTGTCCCTTGTTGAAACGATGGATCTCATCGATAAACAGGATCGTTTTCTTTCCATACATGCCCTGATTGTTTTTTGCCGCGGCAACCACTTCCTCCATGTCTTTCTTGCCCGCCGAAGTCGCATTGATCTGCATGAACTCTGCACTTGTGGTATTGGCAATCACTTTCGCCAGCGTCGTCTTTCCCGTACCGGGCGGTCCGTAAAAGATGATGGAGCTGAGTTTATCCGCTTTGATCGCACGGTACAGCAGTTTGTCTTTCCCGACAATGTGCTGCTGCCCGACAACCTCATCAAGTGTGGTCGGACGCAGCCGTGAGGCAAGCGGTGACTCGTCCTTCATATTCTGTTGTCTCATATACTCAAATAAATCCATTCGTATCCAATCCCCATATGAATATCATTCAAGATCTTTTTGAATAATTTTTGTGTGTATCCTGCATTTTTATTCTTTGCAGGAATTTTCCCACAAACTTCTTTACGCTTTGTTCTTTGCGATATTTCTATGTAATTTCTATTATTCTTTCATTTCCCGTTTTTCTCATTTTGAAAGAAAAAGCGTCAGGAAATTCATTTCATCCTTATAAGGATACATGATTTCCTGACGCTTGACAAGTTATTATTGAGATTTTTTTACATAAATATTGCTTTTATTTCTGTACAGATGCTGTAAGTGCACCATCCTTCACATCAATGAGGATCGTATCTCCCTGCCGTACCTGATCTTCGAGAATCAGTTTTGCAGAGAGGGTCTCTACATGCTTTTGCAGGAACCGCTTCAATGGTCTTGCACCATACACCGGATCATAACCATGTTCAACCACAAAGTGCTCCGCTTCCGGTGACAATGCCACCTTGATCTCACGGTCAGAAAGACGTTTGTTCAGATCATCCATCAGCAGACGGATGATGCCACCAATATTTTCTTTTGACAGTGGCTTGAACATAATAATCTCATCCAGACGGTTCAAAAATTCCGGTCGGAAATGTCCCTGCAGATCTTCCATAACTTCTTTTTCTGCCTCCTGCGAAATGTTGCCGTCTGCATCAATGCCATCCAGCAGATACTGCGATCCAAGGTTACTGGTCATAATAATGATCGTATTCTTGAAATCTACGGTACGACCCTGTGAATCTGTGATCCGCCCGTCATCAAGTACCTGTAACAGTACGTTAAAGACATCCGGATGTGCCTTTTCCACCTCATCAAACAGGACAACAGAATACGGTTTTCTCCGCACGGCTTCTGTCAGCTGGCCGCCTTCATCGTATCCGACATATCCTGGAGGCGCTCCGATCAGACGGGACACGGAGTATTTCTCCATGTATTCACTCATATCAAGACGCACCATGTTGGATTCATCGTCAAACAGGCTGGCAGCAAGTGCTTTTGCAAGCTCGGTCTTGCCAACACCGGTTGGTCCCAAAAACAGGAACGAACCAATTGGTTTGGTCGGATCTTTGATTCCGGCTTTGGAACGGATAATCGCCTCAGTCACTTTGGTAACACCATCATTCTGGCCTACCACACGTTTGTGGAGTTCCTCATCCAGGTGCAGTGTCTTGTTCCGCTCGCTTTCGCTTAACTTCGCAACCGGGATTCCCGTCCAGCGGGAAATAATCTTTGCAATCTCTTCATCGGTGACATTTTCGTGTACCAGAGACAGATCACGGTCTTTGAGTTTGTCTTCCTCAATTTCGAGTTCTCTCTGTAATCCAGGCAGTTTACTGTACTGCAATTCCGCAGCTTTTTCATAATCTGCGTCACGCTGTGCTGCCTCGATCTCCTTCTTTGTGCTCTCAATCTGCTCTCTGACCTTGCTGACATTGTCAACTGCATCCTTTTCGGTGCTCCACTGCGCTTTTCTGGTATTAAACTCATCACGCAATTCTGCAAGTTCTTTCTGCAGATCTGCCAGACGCTCCTGACTCAGATGATCGGTTTCTTTCTTTAATGCCGTCTCCTCAATCTGCATCTGCATGATCTTCCGGTTCATCTCGTCAAGCTCTGCCGGCATGGAATCCAGCTCGGTCTTGATCATCGCACAGGCCTCATCGACCAGATCAATTGCTTTATCCGGCAGGAACCGGTCTGTGATATAACGGTTGGAAAGAACTGCTGCCGTAACAAGCGCAGAGTCCGTAATCTTAACGCCGTGGAATACTTCGTAACGCTCCTTTAAGCCACGCAGGATGGAAATCGTATCCTCCACGGTCGGTTCATCCACCATAACCGGCTGGAAACGCCGCTCCAGGGCAGCATCTTTTTCGATATACTCCCGGTATTCGTTTAAGGTTGTGGCACCGACACAGTGCAGTTCGCCTCTGGCAAGCATTGGTTTTAACAGCTGTCCGGCATCCATGGCACCATCGGTTTTTCCGGCACCAACGATTGTGTGCAGTTCATCAATAAACAGAATGATCTGTCCGTCCGAATTTTTGACATCGTCAAGAACCGCTTTCAAACGTTCCTCAAATTCGCCACGATACTTTGCACCGGCAACCAGAGCACCCATATCCAGCGCAAACAGTTTCTTATCTTTTAGTCCTTCCGGTACATCGCCTTTTACAATACGCTGTGCCAGCCCCTCGACAACGGCAGTCTTACCTACACCGGGTTCACCGATCAGCACCGGGTTATTTTTGGTCTTACGGGAAAGAATCCGGACCACATTCCGGATCTCCTCATCACGGCCGATGACCGGGTCCATCTTCTGCTGTCTTGCACGCTCCACCATATCATAACCGTACTTTTCCAGTGTATCATATGTTGCTTCCGGGTTATCGGAAGTGACACGCTGGTTGCCGCGAACGGTAGACAATGCCTGCAGAAACCGTTCCCTTGTCAGCCCATATTCTTTCATCAGTGCTTTCATCGCCGGATTTGGATATTTGAGCATTGCAAGGAAAATATGCTCGACAGAAACATATTCATCTCCCATTGCCTTTGCCTCATCCTCTGCATGGATCAGCACATTGTTTAAATCTTTTCCGACATAGACGTTGCTGTTGCTGCCGGATACTTTGACACGCGCATCCAGTTTGCTGACCGCATTCTGGGTGAAATGCTGTACGTCAATTTCCATTTTCTCTATCAGTTTCGGGATCAGTCCCTCTTCCTGCTGTAACAGGGCAACTAACAGGTGCTCCTGCTCAATCTCCTGATTTCCATAGTCGTAGGCAAGCTTTTCGCAGTTATTGATCGCTTCTACCGACTTTTGTGTGAATTTCTGTATGTTCATAGCAAGCCCTCCTCTTAACTATCATCATGTAACTGTGCTGTTTTTGCATCCCAGTTACTATTTTTCTCGATTACGATATTGTTATACACCCGTTTTTAGCACTCGTCAAGTAGGAGTGCTAACAAAAATTCTAAAGTTTTTATAAACATTGGAATATATTGTCGAATTGTCTGAAAATTGTTTTAGACATAAGTTTTTTCGATATGACGGAAGAAGGGGAATATTCTCTTTCTCCAGAAACATCCGTTATTAATTGTAACGGATGTTTTGCCGATATAATAGACAACACAAACGATGATCTATCACAGAAAGGAACTTTTCATGCAGATTCATTTATCACTGATGTCCCGGAAGAATCCCTCATCCGATTCCTCATCCTATGATCTTTCTTCTCCTCAGGGACGCATGCTCTATGTGAGAGAAACAACCAATGCCGCATTTTCTTCCCGGACTTCTCCCCTGCAAAGACAGGGTCCTGATACGCAGGAAGAAAAAAAACAGGAAATACTCTCCCGCATTATGGGAAAATTAAAAAGTGGGAAGAAACTTTCTGCCAAAGAGCTGGATTTTCTGCGGCGTACCGATCCAATTCTGTATGCCCACGCCCTGCGCGTCCAACGAATGGCGGAGGCTTTAAAACAGCAGCTTTCCCATGCAAAAAGCAAGCAGGAAGCAAATGATATGATTACATCCGCGATTGCCGGGGTCTCGGACAAAGATCCGGACAAAGAATATCTGCTGGCTGCTTACAATGAGGTTTCCAAAAATTTTCATAAATCACCGGCTTATCAGCGTCTGCCTAACACTCCGGAAGATGCCAAAAAAAGAAAAACGAACAATCCGAATGCTCATTTTTCCGATGATGAGGACACGAATGACGATGCGGATGATCTCCTGTCATGGACCCCGCTTCAGGAAATTATTGATGCGGCTCCAACGCTTGAATGTCAGGGCTAGGCTTATATAGCTGGAACATTATTATTTCAAGTAGTGTTCCAGCTTTTCATTTACACACAGACGGATTTCCTCTGCAACACGTTCACAGTATGTCTTTTTCATACCCGCCTGCACACCAACTGCTACTAATTCCTTTTTCCCCGGATTTTTGCCATTTCCATCTACAGTGGTTGTGTGCTCACCATAATACGTATTACTGTATGTGAGATCATAGGCAGGACTTAAACGCCACATATCATCCTTTTCATTATAAATGTAGGTAAAGTTTTTAGAATGATCATCACGATTATGTGCGAATACATTAAAACACATACGACGATACATATTTTCCACATCCTCTGTACAATCCCTTGTCAGAATTTTTGTCAACTTCATCAATTCATGATAGTCCAGACTTGGTTGATTAAAATCTAACTCCAATAAGGCAGCCGCAGTTAACATATGTGCCCTTTTTATTTCATTCTTTTCTATTCTTCGATCAAATCTCTTTGTTCCAAAATATCCCGGACATATATCTGATGAAAAAAGCCGTGTTTCACTCATTACAATTCCACAGGCTTTTGCACACAGAGAATAATCGTATTCCATTTTTCCCACATCTTTTTTGTCCACATGTGCCGGAAATTTAATAATCCAGTTTTCTCCATCTATTTCCGTCATAATCTTAGGTCTTGCACCACCACTGGTTCCTCCCAGCCGGTACAATTCATCTAATTTCTCCGAATATTGCGTGCTTAATATTTTCTGGCAATGCACAGATAGTTCGTCCAGATCATCCATCTGTTGTCCCATCCCAATCTCCTTCTGCGGATGATAGGTCAAAGCTCCCATTCCAGATTTTCCCACGATGGCAAGACGATCCAATACCGAATATTGTGCTTCCTTTTTTCCACGTTCTTTCAGCAAACGCTCCAATAAAAGCTGTCCCCATGCATCCGGTAAACTATCTGCAAATACTCCGAACAATCCGTCAAAATAATCTTTTTTTGGCACAAACACTTCATTTTTTAGCGGAAGCGAAAATGGACTGACTGAAAATCCATGCTCCAGCCATTCTTCACTATAAGAAAATGCCACCTTATGATTCGCGGTCAATGCAAGCGTTCCCACAAGCCGGTCATCCATCCGAACCTCAAGACTTTCCCTTTGACTCATTGATTACCTCCTGAATATTTCGATATGGTACCTGTGTAAAAAGATCCCGCAGTTCATCTGCAAGTTCCAACGCCATAGCAAGTTTTGTCAGTGACAAAAGCGAAATCTGTCCTGTTGTCTCAAATCGTTTAATAGAACCGTAACTTACTCCGCTCATATCCGAAAGTTTCTGTTGCGAAACTTTCCGCCGTCTGCGAATACGGCGCATACGTTCTGCCAGTTTTTTATCCAGTTCTTCTGCTGTTTCCCATACCAGTGCTTCCATATCATGCCCCATCTTGTCAGATAATATTTTATCCATTTCACGCGATTTTACTTATTTTTATATAATATATTATCTAATATTTTAGCATATCTCTTCGGGTACCGCAACGTCTCCCTGACTATTTTTCCTATCATACAGTTTTTCCAAAACTGCTCCAATATCCGCTTCCACGCAAATGGATTTCTTTCGGATTTCCTCCGGCGCACAGGCTTCCTTCTTATTTATGCAGGCATAAACTGCATCCGGCCAGGTTGCATATAGATATATCGGCTCCAGTACGCCCAATATTCTTCCAATGTTTTATAAGGGAAAAAGCCCCCGGAATACATATCCGAAAATCCATGCACCTGTCGGAAATCGCCAAACCACTTTTCAAAACGTTCCCCGGAATAGGTAAATCCTGCAGAAGTGGATAATCCCGCACCCGCGCCAATGATCATGGCCTCCGCTTTCTGCAGTGCCTGTTTCAGACGCTCTGTTTGTACATTCCCGTCAATTTGTGAGAATCCTTCTGTAGATGTCGTTGTCCTCGTCCTTAAAAACATTAAATACCACACTTTCCAGCTTTTTTTCTTCCGCCAGCTGCAGACAGGAACGGTAACAGGATGCCAGTAATTCCCGGTCCCGTTTTGTTACTCTCCCCTGCACCACCGGTCCTACCGTATGCAAAATATATTTACATGGCAGATTATACGCATGCGTATGTTTTGCGGTTCCTGTTTTTTCCTCGTGTCCCTGCCCTTCCATGATACGGGCACATTCCGCACGAAGCTGTACGCCACTGTAGGTATGAATTGCATTATCAATACAGCCGTGACACGGGCAAAAACACCCCAGCATCTGCGCATTTGCGGCATTGACAATCTCGTCGCAGCGTAGCGTGGTGATATCGCCCTGCCAGAGATACAGTCTGGCCTGCTGCCCCTGAAAATCCTTATCTGCCCTGTAGAAACCACGCTGATGCTGATCAGCGACCGCTGGAAAGTACTGATCATCCGCGATCTGCTGACCGGAACCAAACGGTTTTCCGAATTAAAAAAATCCGTGGGAAAAATCTCCCAGAAAGTGCTGACCTCTAACCTGCGCTCTATGGAAGAAAGCGGGCTCGTTTCACGAAAAGTCTATCCGGAAGTTCCTCCACGTGTAGAATACTCGCTGACCGAAACCGGATGGAGTCTAAAACCGATTCTCGATGCAATGGTGGAATGGGGCACGGAATACAAACAGAAACATGAAAACGAAACTTTTCAATAATACGAAAAGGGCGTGTGAAAAAACGAAAGTTTTTTCATTCGTCCTTTTGCTTATAAATACAACAGTAGTTATATTTCATAAAAAGTGTATAATTTCTGGAAAAGTCGAATTTTTTATTTTAATATTTCATTTACTACCCAAATCTATTATTTCATCTGCATTTTGAATAACAAATGGATCATGTGATACTAATATAACTATTTTTTTTCGCTTAATTTTTGTTAGATCACTCAATAATGCTTTTTTTGCACCAATATCTAATGCCGATGTTGGTTCATCCATTAATATTACTTCCGACTTTTTTATCATTGATCTTAGTATAGTTATCTTTTGCTTTTGTCCATATGAAAGTGTATCTGCTTGATTATTAGTTTCAATTCTAGTGCTTAATTCACCATAAAGTAATTTATACATTTCAGATTTCTTTATTTCATCATCTATATTTCCAAAAAGTTCTACGTTTTCTATCAAACTCCCATCTATCAATATATCATTTTGCCTGCAAAATGATATATTATTTTTTCTATAATTTAATACATCTACCTCACTCATATCAATATCATTTATTTTTATTTTACCATAATAGTTTTCATTATATAATCCAGAAATAATATCAATAAGTGTAGTTTTTCCTACTCCATTTTTTCCTACTAAAACATATATTTTATCTTTGTAAAAATCATATGAAAAATTTTGTATAATCTTTTGGCCATTAATCTCATATTGAAATTCTACACTTTGAAGTGATATTTTTTTAATATTTTCTACTTTTATCTTGCCTTTTTTCTCTATCTTTTCAGACATAACTTTTTCTATTATATTATAACTAGAATTTGCTTGCTGATATTCACCACACAATCCATATAAATATACAATTGAATTTTTTAAAATTTCAACATATTCTATTATTATCACAAATGTGCCCAAACTAATACTACCATTTACAATCTCCACTATTCCTATCATAAAATATATAATTTGAAGTCCAATTTCTAATAAAGATTCAGATAATTCAAATCCTTGTTTACATTTGCACCATTCCATAAGGGATTTAAAAAGAACTTTAAATGCACTATTTGTCTTTGATATAAATATTCTTTCAATATTATTTGATTTTATAAACTGTGCATTTATTAATTCACTTGATAATGCAGAAAAAAATTTTGATTGTTTTTCTTGCATTACCAAACTTTTTTTATAAATAGGAGTTTTAAACAACATATAAATAATTAAGCTACCTATTGTAAATAATAAAACTATTACAAAAAAAACACCATTTATTTTACATAATACATATATCAAAACACAAATTTTAAGAATTGTAATTACCGTTTGTCCAACATTTTCAATGTAAAATGCGACCACCTCATTAACCGCATTATTTATCCTTTGACTAACATATATTGCATCCATATTCCTTAATTTTATATATGGCAATTTTTGAATATGACTAAGTAAATCTTGATTACTTTCATATCCAATTTTGGTCTGAATATATGTAAATAAAGTGTTATATATATACTTACATACTGTTCCAGCAACAGATATCAGCAATAGAAAGGTTATAAATTTAATTATATGTATTTTTTCACTTTTCAATTCTAATAAATTTAAAATATCTCCTTGAATTTTTGGCAATATAACTGAAATAATATTTAACAACAATACTATTACAAGATAAATAAAATACATGGACAAATGTTTTTTTATATATTTATTTACAAATATCATCATTTTTTATATGTCCTTTTAACATTAATATCATTTCTTTTGCATTATATTTTATAGAATGACATTCCTTACTGTTTTTTTCAATGTTATGATATGGACAACCACATAAACAAATCGGTAAATACTCACATTCTTTGCATTCTTTATAGTAAATAAATGGATAATTTACCCACTCAATATATCTCCCTGTTATCGTTTCTTCGTTAAATATACTTCCACATTTTTTTGATATAATACCAATTTCATCCCAACATTTATATAAATCACCTAATGGATCTATAACAAAACTATTTGCAGAAACTGCTCCACAATTTCCTGGTGAACATTCTGGCAAATGATACACATCAATTCCTAGCTGCTTATTTCGTTTAATAAAGTTCATTTGATATTTTGAAAAATCTTGATCGCTCATGCATTCTTTTATTACACCATTATCATTTATCTCATCCACTGGCGCCAAATAAAATAAAATTTTTTTATCTACGTTTTTTTCAATAAAAACATCAATTATTTTATTAACAAACTTTATATTTGTTTTATCTACATTTATTCTAATAACTATTGGGATAATATTACATGCTTCAACTATATTATTTACTATTTTATAAAATGTATCTTCACCATTAGGCATCCTTCTTCTTTTATTATGAATTTCAGGTGGTCCATCTAATGTTATCTGAACAGACCTAACCGAAAAATCCACCAATTTTTTTGCAATATCTCTAGACAAATAATATCCATTAGTAACTATTGCAGCATTATATTCAATACCTTCTTTTTTTATTCCATTAGTTATTTTTTCTATAACATCCAATTTTAATAATGGTTCTCCACCATACCATGTTACATCTAACTGTTTTTTCCCTTTGCAATAAGAATTTATAAACTGAATTGTTTTATCTACGACTTCTGGCGTCATACTATTATGTCTATGCCCTTTTTCGTAACAATAAGGGCAACAAAAATTACATTCCAGTGTAGGTGCAATTGTAAAACTCACTACTGTATTATTATATTTTTGGGTCATATGCATCATTTTCAATAAGTGAATTTCATTTATATCATCTGCAATTATCATTCCCCCCTTTACTAAATTATGTTCAAGATCATTACTTAATTCAATCTTATTATTTCTGAAATTTTCTACCTCTTCCCAATATTTTTGTTCTAATTCTAATACCCCTCCTGTCAGAGTATTATAAATAATCATATCTTTTTGTTCTTTTATATAAACATTATATTTTGACAATTTCATCATTTTTACCTTTTTAATGAACTTCATAGTGTTATTACTTGTTATTTCTAAACTTAGTATATAATAAGTAATAACACTATGTTCAACAAATACTTTTAAAAACCTACTATTCTTTACTCATCGAAATACCTTTCTATGTATTTTTATAGCAGCCGCTAAACTTAGTTATGCATTGCCTAATATAACATAGCGGATGGCACGGTCCTCCTTCACTACCTCTTTTATAACATATGTTTGCAAAACACATAATAGCAGCACTCGGTTGCTGATTAGATTTAACATTTTCTGTACTCGGCTCATTTAACCACTTCATTCAATCACCTCTCATTTTTTATGTGCATATATTCCACAGGCTTGTAAACTTTTGCAGTTTGATGTTTTTATACTGCAAAATGGTGGATTATTGCCCCTACACTTTGCTCCCATACATGGGCACCACGATACACTTTTCGTCATATTTACTTCCATCGGTTCTCTTATCCATTCCATTTCATCACCTCCTTTACACTTCCTTCGTTTCTTCATATTCCAAAATGTCACCCGGCTGACACTGTAATACTCTACAAATCGCTTCCAATGTAGAAAACCGAATCGCCCTAACCTTTCCAGTTTTTATATTCGACAAATTTACATTCGATATTCCCACTTCTTCTGCAAGTTCTTGCAGGGAAATTTTTCTATCGGCCATCACCCGATCTAACCGTAATACAATTGGCATCTTATATTTCCTTTACTTTATCTTATAATATTTCATCAACCTCTTTCTGCAATTCGTACCCATGTTGAAAAGAAACACCAATGAAATAAATACAGATTCCTACTATAACAGCTGCTCCAATAAAATGATCGGTTCCTTTCCATTCTACCCCTTTTATAATCTGGCATGCTGCTAAACTTAAATATTTCAGGCATTTAATAACCGGATATCCGATTACAAAACATAAGGCTATCCATTTTATATTTATAAATGAATCCTTTACAAATGGTGTTCCATGTTTTCGTACACCCTTGTATACCTTTTCACACTTAATCAATATAAACAAAAATAAAACATGTTCAAACACACGATTCCAATACCCAACTTCAAATACTAATTTTGTATGTTCCTTCACTTTAGTTAGAAAATATACTCCTGTATATTCTTGTTCGAATATAGGTGGCAGAAAAAAGCTTCCATAATTTTTACCAATATCGCTCTGAAAAACACTTGTTTTTTCCAAAAGAGTCCATATCCCTGCCATCACCTCAATTACACACACAATCAGTAATAACCAACGCATAATAATAATCAAATCCCCTACATTTTCAAATTGTTTTTTTACTTTATTTTCGTTCTTTCTTTCAAACATTGTTTATTCTCCTTTCTTGTATATCATAATTTCACTTTTTATGTTTGTCAATACATTTTTAATGTTTATCGTTAATTTATGACAAAAAAATCCAAAGAGCGATGCCAGCATCGATACTCATGCCACAAAAAAGGAGCCACACAGCACTCCTGCTGTGTGGCTCCTTCGATATTTCATTATCCTTCAATCGCAATATATTTGTTTTCTTCTACCGCTTTCTTTGCCTCTTTCTTCGGCACGAACAGCTTTAAGATACCATGCTTAAATTCTGCTTTGACATCCTCCTGCTCAATATCTTCACCGACATAAAAGCTTCTCTGGCAGGCACCGGCATAACGTTCCCTGCGGATGTAGTGACCGCTGTCTTTTTCTTTCTCGTCCTTATCCAGTCCCTTTGCAGCACTGATGGTCAGGTAGCCATCGGAAACAGA
>ULOC01048197.1_pt1 | contig 20075 bp, 14 predicted proteins | sample 1952181 | NCBI WGS metagenome assembly ULOC01 (sample SAMEA4835592, study PRJEB28245) | human gut metagenome | biome: gut microbiome; material: fecal sample | place: Denmark | collected 2008
ATCCTTATTACCTGTTTGGCATGTATGAACCTGATGCTAATTCCGTTATCATTAATGCTATCAATGATACATATACCGACACACCTATTATTATTAGTTGTGAGAAATGTAATTCAGCCGTCTTGCTAGATACACCTGATGATATTGTGTATCTGTACCGACTGGCACAGGAGAATCCTCTGCTGTATGCTGTATTAGCTTGTAAACCTAATGGACTACCGGAATATGTGGATGCTATGAATGAATTTAATTAATATTAACTATTTTATCATTATCACAAGCTGATTTAGTAATGTTTTGCCCGAACTGATAAAAACTTTTCGTCGCTTTTTTAGTCGATTTTCAAATGAAAAAAGCGACGAATTATTTTAATCTATATAACTTGCCTTTCCACTATCAATGCTTTTCCCAATCTTCTCTATTATCCCTGCCATAAAACAAAGTCTATCATATACTCGTTATCATTAGTAATAATGAAACTGGATATATTTAATCCACAGGCTTAATATATCTTCTTCTTTTAGTTGTTCCAATACAAGCCAATAACTCCTTATTCACTAATTCGTTTAATAATTGTCTTGTCCTTGGACCTTTTAAACCTATCTTTTCTGCCACCTGTTCCGTACTATATTCAATACCAGCCTCCATAATGGCTAAAATCTGCTGATGCCTTTCTGATAACGCCATTCCTTCCCTGTTTTTTATATCTGCTGATTTTTCTGCTGATTCTGCTGATTTTTCTGCTAATTTATCATCAGATTCCTTTTCCATCTTCATCACAAGTGTCACCTGATCGAGATTTGTATCTTCTATCAATTCAGGTTTTATCCATCCTTCTGACTTCCACACATCAAGAATTGTCGGGAATCCAGAGCCAGCATTATCGCCAAATCCAACTAATCTAAGCATAGTCTGCATATGAGGATTTCTTGACTTTGAATTGCCTCCACGATAAATATCCTCAAGCGGAAGTTTCAAAATTCCCGGATTTGTAAATTCAAACGAGCCAGTTCTCTTAATTACCTTCAACACCCCTGCATCCATTAAGTAATCCGCATGAATAATCATATTTACAAAACCTTCACGAACTGCTTTGTGAATCGGAGTATCATCTATACGCTGAACGCCACCTTCCAATTTAAATGGCTTTTTTAAGTCCTCAGTTAATTTAGGTGTTACTTTTGTAAAGAAATTAAACAGGTTATTTTCCCATGTACCATCATAAGTAATTCTGTCATTCCAGCGAATATCTGCTGTCACTTGACTCTCATTACGATAGTCCATAAAAACATTATCAAAGCGTTCTCTGATAGCCTGTCCTGTACCAAACATCAAAAGTCCTGCTAACGTCAAACCTTCTACTCCTGTTTTTCTATCCTTCCTATAACCACCCAACTTTTCAAGAAAAGACTTGTCATCTAAAGCATTCCATATATGACCATCATTTCTGATTTCAAAAATCTGACGATATTTTCTTAATGTTTCTTTATCAATATCATCCATTGTATAATACTCAATTATTTGATTATCATTGCCCTCTGGATTTTGATCTCTTATCATTCCTCTTATCTCATGCTCTGTCGCATGATAATCACCTTCATGATTTCTTTTATATGTTCCTTTATATGGATTTTCACCAACATATACCGGACGCATATTAAAATCAGCTCTAGGAACATGAATCACAATTAGACTTATACTGCCATCTTCGACAATCTTTACATCATCATCGGTTAATAGGTTTATATTCACCTTATTTCCATTAATTGTGTTCCAAAAATCCTCTTTCTGCTTAGACGCATCCTCTATTCCTTGTATTATAAATCGTTCCTTCGGATCAGTCTTTGTTTTATCTTCTCTTACTCCAAGTATGATATATCCACCTTTTGTATTGGCAAATGCAGAATATGACTCATACGCAGATTTTGGTACATTTTTTTCTGCTTTTTTGCACTCTATATCAACTTTTTCGCCTTGGTAAATGAGTTTCTTTAACTCCTGCATATTCATATGCTGCACCTGCTTTCTTTTTTATTTAAATTATAACAATAAGTGTATTTCTATCAATTGAACTTAAAATTTTCTTTCCTAAACATATTTTTATCCAATATCATTTTGAATATTAATAATTCAAGGTGTCAGGTACTTATGAACATACTTACTCATCATGCGTTCATTTACAACTAACACTAAAAATCTATATAATCGCTTTAATAATTCCAGTAAGTCCTGTTATGGTCCAACATCAAAAGATTTTCTATTTCACAGCTCAAATTATCTTCCATAGTTATCCCTTATTTCTTTACTGCATACATTTCTCTTAATAGATTAGTAACTTCCCTCGGTTTTATCTCATCCTTATGAAACAGAAAATCCATTGTTGTAACATAACCAAGATTAGGCATTCCATTGTTTTCCCTACTCAGTTCTTTTAATTTATCATCTTTATCTATCACAATCTGTATTTCGGGTGATATATAATAATTCTCTGTATATTTAAAAATCCAGTAATTAATAAGCTCTAGTTTCTTCTCAAGAGACATGCAATTCATCTGATGATGCAGTCTTCGATATAACCTATCTCGTCTATGATAAAAAGCATAAACAATCGAATAGTCATTCATCGGAAACACACCTATATGAATGTTTTGCATCCTTACCTCTGGTCTCATATCATAAATATTATTTATCTCAATACCTTCTGTATCTTTTGGTAATGCTACTAATGTTTGCGTTGCAATCGGAACTACATATGGAATTTTTTCCCACATGATAATCTTAAAATTATTGCAAGAATTCTTATACAAAACATCCTTATATAAATTCAATTCATCCATATAATCTTTATTATCAAGTTGCTGTATTTCTTCCATTACTTCAACATTTTGCAAAATACCTTTCTGTTTTCCTTTTTGATATATTCTTTTTTCCTGATTTCGTTTAGAAAGCATTAACAAAATATCCTTTAATGCTATTTCTGCCAGCATTTTTTCTGTCGGTATTTCTTGTAAGGCATCTACATTTTCATACTCTTGAAACAGCTTACTATCGCAATCTCGGCAAATAAAATGAAAAGTTCCCGAATTACTTATACCTTTTTCCTTGCCTACAACAGGTATTTCAATCAACTTATTTGCATGATATAGTTTACCTGCTTTGGCAATATTCTTGAGCACCATTTTAGGTACAGAATGAGAATTACAAAAACTAGTCTGTTCTTTTCCACAAAGAATACATTTTTCTGGTTTTGTCTCTTCTTGGATTTTTCTCATAAAATCATTTATATCTTTTTTTATTTTTATTTCATCTATTTCTTTCGGTATATCAAACATAGGCATACTTTCTCTTCCTCGCATTACTCAAAATGTATAAAATTCATTGATATTTTCCACACACCTTCATCCTTACCATTTCTTTCATAACTTCCTCTATCTGCTTTGCCTTTTCATGGGATTCAATCAAAAATCCCATTTCAATATTTCCTTGCATTCCGTGATATGAAAGATTAGCTGATGACACCAGTGATTTCTTTACATCTGATACAATAAGTTTCGCATGCAACGCTGCCATCTTGTCATCTTCTTGCTTTTGATATTCATATATTTGTAAGAATCGCGAACGATATGATATCAGCCTGCCAAGCACTTCCTTCTGCTTTTCTGTATCATTCAAATATAAACGAACATATACTCCTTGCAGGCTTTTTTTAATAATAACATCAAGCATTTCGGCAAAATAATCTGAGATTGAATAGCCAGTTATAGTAAGACTCTTTTCTGTATTTTCTATCATATTACGCATTGTATCTTTGGTTCTTAATGCTTTCACATGGAATGAATCTGGTGCAGTAAGGACAAGCTCTGCGTGTTCAATTTTCTTTGACGAATACATTTTCATGCAAAGGCTGATTATATCTGTTATCTCCTCTTCCGAACAATTAGTAAAATGATTTCTAAGTTCTTCAATCACAAGACGAAACTGTGCATTCTCTCTATTAACAGAATAATTTTCAAGTGCATCTACAATCAGACCTGCGATATATTCGATTTTTACACTTGTATTCCACATAAATCTCTCACCAATTCTCTGAAATATCCCATTTCCTCATGCTCCGGTACCGGTACAACTAATGCTCTATCAAGTAGGCGGTTACCATTTTCACATGCAGTTTCTGATATCATAGTACAAGAATGACAGGCAGCCCCATTTAATCTCTCACTCGTCGGATTCTTCATAAAGCATTCTGGGTCTGTTGTACATGTTAAACCATTCTCCAATGCCCCTTTTAAAAGCGGCAAAAACTTATTCATTCCGCCAAGTTCAACAAGTCCACCTAGTGAACCTTCCTTATCCGCCGCACCTGTGTAAATTAAAATTCCACACATATTTTCACTACTATAAATGCGTTCATGTAATGCAGATGATGAATATCCTGACTGCATAGACATTTCCTTAATCAACATATGTGAAAGTGTATGTAACAACACATACTCTGCATTTCTTGGTTTAAAATTCTCCCATCCTTTTTTCTGACAATAAGCTGCATAACATTCCTCATATTTATCAGAACGAGATTTCACAGTCTCTATCTGCATCCACTGGTTTATTTTTTCCTTATTTAATTCAATAAATACACCTTCACCATTGATTTCGACTGCCGGAAGCCATTTTTCTCCCGAAGAGCACTTCAATTTTACTATATGCGACTGCTCATCCACTTCTGGTTCTGGTGCTTCCAGTCTTGTAAAACCTGTCAAAACTCGTACTTCACGTAATCTATGTATTTTAATAATCCTAGAAATATACTCTTTTAAACTTTCACTCAAAGCAACTTCTTCTGCTTTGAAGTACTTAACATCATGTTGATACTCGACATCCTCATGATGCGTAATAGCTGCATACTCCATTTCTTTAAGTTCAGTAAACTCTTTGATATTTTGGCTTAATCTATCATAGGCAGCTTTAAAGTCTTCATAAGAATATTTATCTCCAAAATACTTCCGATAAGCAAATAAAAGACCTGCCTCTTCTCCCATAGCCTCTACCAATGTTTCAATAGTTGCTCTTTGTGCACCCATGATATCATTAATAGGATTTGTCCAAGGTGGAATTGATATTGCATTTCTTGTGACTGTAAAATACACATTAGATGCACCACGCTGGCTAGGTATTACACTCTTCTTACAAATTTTCGCCTTTGCTCCTGGTCTATGCGGATGGTTTCCTGAACAGCATAAACCAGCAAATTTTTCCTTCTGCATTGCTCCAGACATAACTCTCCTTGCACCGCAATTACACTCAACACGAAGTTCTGCAAGTGATGAAGTATTGCCCATTGATTTTAGGTACATATCTCCTTTACAACTTGTTTCTCCATGATGTACCCACCATCTCCAAGGGAAATCGTCCATATGCCCATCTTCGCATACTGTTATAAATCTCGAAGGGTATGCTGGAAATCCACACTTAGGGCATTTCACTTCACCTTGATTCTTTTTGTACTGGTCCATATCAAAGTAATCTCTCATATCAAATAAGAATTTGCATGTTCCCTTTGAACACACATGGTAGTATGGAAATGACACAACTGGAATATCCTCTTTTCCACCTGTCTTTGGCATAAAGAATCGTCGAACATTCATATAACTAGCCAATCTTGCATCTCTAATTTCTTTACCAATATTGTTAGTATCCCAGTACTCTATATCTAAAACTGTCAATGAATCATTTACAGCATCCATTATCGAGCCTGGTCCATATGTAGTTATTAACTGATTCGGACGAATCTCGCCCAATTTTTTATAAAAATTCATCAGACACCCTCCCAATAAAAAACTGTTGATGATTGCTCTACATCACGCATAGAACTTAGTGTTGGTTTTTCTTTGTCTCCATAATATTCGCCATAGTATGTAAGCAGCCTCTTCTTATCATCAGCTACTGCTGGAACAAAATAATATAGCTTTTCGTCTTTTGCAATGTTCTTCCAAGTATTGATAAACTCATCCATTTCTTTCTCTGTATCTACATAAGACGATGGTGCAATTATCTTAACTCGCTCAAGAATTTTGTCTTTTATATCTTTGATTTGTTCATCAGAAATATCATTAATGTTTGATGCTCCACCATTATCAGCCATCGTCTCTACCTGTAATCTTAGTAAAGAAACTACCAATGCATGTAATACTCTGTCTCTAGCTCTAGCCGCAAATGGCGTTGCTGTAGTTCCTTCTACATATCTATACATCTGTGAGTGGAAACCAACAAAATTCTCATAATTAGACAAATCCCTTGGTCTGTATGGATTATAAACAGTAAAAATAATTCCAGGATGCTGTCGACCCACACGGCTTGTTGCCTGAATATATTCAGAGTTCTGCTTTGGCTGACCTACAACTGACATAAGTCCTAAACGGTCAACATCCATACCTACCGCTATCATATTAGTTGCAATAACAACATCATAACAGCCTTGCTTCTCCTTGTTTTTATCATAAGAAATTGCTAACTTTTCAAGAACCTGCGCAATATCCCATGAAGGTATGCGAGATGTAATTTCCTTCTTTCCCTCAAAACTGAGATACCTCTGTTCTGAGCTATTATATTTATTCTTTACAACACGAATACGACTTGCTATATCGTCGTCAAGAAGGCGCACTGCACCACCCAATTCTCGAATACTATTAAAGTACCCAATCAATGTGTAATATGGATCAATATAATCCTCATATTCCGGATCCTTTGCTATATCTAGTGCTGTTTGCAAAATAATCGAATACAAACGAATAAGCGTTGTTTTTACAGATTGTCCGCTCGCACATATACCAGCATATTGACGAAATGGCTTTTTTCCATCACTAATCATTCTACTGATTTTTTCTTCTGAAGCATCAACTAAATTTTCAGTTGGAAGCGGTACTTCCTTAATAAAAAATGAATCCCTTGTATCAAAGCCACTTGGCGGAAATTGTGCAAATTCATTTCTCCCATAAAGAAACTTAATCTGTTCCCCAGCATTTCTAATAGTTGCTGTTGAAACAATATACTTAGGTCGAATCTTCTTTCCATTCTTCTCAATACAACACATCTCTTCTACAACAGTTTCATATCCACCATAAATCGTTCCAAGAGGACCAGTAATTAAATGAAGCTCATCCTGTATAATTAGCTCAGGAGGATAGAATGGTTTACATGCAACCGTTTCAGCCCTTTCCAATCCCGCTGCGACATCTGCATTATGTCTTCCTGCATGCTTTTCTCCAATAGCAATATGTCCACATCTACTACAATATCTATCTGTTCTGCCAAATAGCAAACCAACTCGTTCAGACCATGGAAGTCTCGCAAATTTATCTACAGTAGAAATAATCACAGTAGGACACTTTGCATAAATTTCCTCATCAACAAGATAAACCGGTATGGTTCTTCCTGTTTTTAACGAAAACATACAATTCTTATCTGCACAATGAATTTTAACATACTTTCCCTTTTCATTGATGTCATATTCATCCCGTGTAATTTCCTTACCACAATAAGGGCATTTAATAATCTGCTTTGTAAGCTTCCTTATAAATTCTTTCTTCTTAAATTGATCAGAATCACTGTATTCGCTAAATTTATTTGGGGTAACATTACCTCCAACCCAGAATCCAATTGAAATTCTTTCCTTACCATATAATTTTTCATTCTTCTCACGCAATTGTTCCATTGCAACAATAAGACGCATCAGTCTGTCTCTCTGCTGAGTTGTAAGTAAACGAAGCGTGTACCTTAAAAATACTGTTACTCCACCATCTTTCTCATAATCAGTTTCATCTGAAGCTGTCAGTCTCCTATATGCTATAGTAAAAGCAATCAGCCCTAAATATGCCTCTGTCTTACCACCACCAGTAGGGAAGTATAATAAATCAACAATATTTCGTTCCGGAGACTCACCATCCATAATCCCATACAAATTCAAAATAACAAATGCAATCTGGAATGGTCTCCACTCACTGTGATCTTTCTTTCTTCCTTTTTCTGGCATATCAGTCATATAATCTCTTAAGCTGCAAGGAATGCCATTACCATAATCTTTTGAAAAAGCTGTAATACTTCTCTGTAAATACATTGCTTGATTCATAAATACAAACGCTTGATATACCTTATCATTGTTTTCAATCAAATCAATTCCAGCATTCATCCTACGATTTGCATCATTGCATTTATCAATAATAGTCTGACCTGTTGCCTTAAATTTATCATCATGCATAGCTTCGTCGTTTGTCAATGCATCTGTAATCCAACTTCCATACATTTCTGTCAATGTACGAAGATTCTGAATAACTTCTGACTTTTTCTTTGGTGAGCCCATCTGAAGCATCGAAAAGGCCTGCTCCGGCATATCATCTATCTGTGCACTTACACTTGGAATTTCATAATCTGGAATAAATGATGATTTTATAGCAGTTGCATTTATCTCTTCTGCTTTCTTTTCCCAAGTGGCAGCACAACCTCTTCCTCTTGCATAAACTGGTCTGCCTTTATAATAATATTCATCCTCTAATTCAACTTTTCTACAGAGATATTCTGGTACAAAAATAGGACTCATCAAATCATCTGCTATGAGCATCTCCACCTGGAACATTACCTTTGCATATTCTTTTTCATCGCCATCTGACTTATCATTATTATGCAAATAAACCGATACCATCTTGTATCCATTGTCTAACTGCATCTTCATAACATAAATATAGATGTTTCCATTAGACTCAAGTGGGATCTGCTTCGAACGACCCATCTCATTAAAATCGATTTCCACGACATCATTCATCTGCTCACGAATATATATGGTATGTTTCTTCTTTTTCTTATTCTCTGCATCTTCTTCTAAGGTTTCATCTATTACTTCACCTTGCACCTGTTCTGAATAATACTTTCCCCAATTAATATAAGCATTAACCTTTTGAACATCATCAGAGACATAGAAAGACACACCTATAGAAGACGGCTTCTGAAAACCACCTTTTACTCTATCCTCTGGTTCCTCTTCTTCAAAAATTCCTGCCTCCAAAGTTTCTCCATCAGCATCGAAATTCTTTTCTGTAAACTCTACATCATTGTAATTTTCATCTTCCGTTACATCTGTATCAGCAGGATATAATAATCCCGTAATATAACTACTCGTTGGTACTTCATTCAATTGTTCACAATCTGATGTTGGTCCTATTAAGTCTTTTCGTACTGCATCTAAAATCTTCTGTCGAACAATAGCATGTTTAAAATCCTTTATATCAGCCATCTACAACCTCCGTTTATTCTCCGTCTACTACAACAGGAATTGCCATACCAATTACATATTTGAATGTATTACCTACTACAATCTTATCTCCTGGCACTAGGCGGTACTCCCAAGTCTTTCCGTCCGCGTCCACCTGCGATGCACATTCGCACCACTTAATTGCAGCCTTTGCTTTTTCCTGTACATCTTCATTATCTGTTTGATTTGCAGCCTTCACTTCAATCATATATTTCTTGTCAGCCGTCTCTACTAAGAAATCAGGATTATACTGTTTTGCCGCCTTATAAAATAGTCCTAACTGATTCAAAGGTGGCTTTATAAATCTAATAACTTCTGAATCCTCTTCTAATACCACAGACAGCCTTCTCTCATCATCACTATCAAATGCATTCTCTGCATAGTATGATTTCTTATATCCTTCAAACAAATATTGCTTAATATTTTTCTTATCTGGCACTTCCTTCTTAAAATTCAATCGTCCATTTTCCTTCATATTCTTCGCAAATGATTTGAATACAATAAGGTCTTTCTGAACGTTAAATACAAACTCAGTTCTTTCTTCCTTTGACGCATATATCTGTTTTCTTAAGTCCTCTACTATAACAGTTGCATATCTACGGACAATCTTCTTTTTTTCTTCATCTGTACCTTCGATTAATGCGAGATACTGATCAACCACCTCAAGAATAAATTCTGCATCATCAGAACTAAACTCCGGAATACTCTCCAATAAAGAAACTGCAAGCATATTCTCAGGATTTTCTACAATAAGTGCATCTGCATCCAGCACTTGCAGCAACTTACCATTTACAGCGTCATATCTCTCGATTCTCGATGCCGCAACATCAAAATCCATAATGTTTCGTTTAACAGTAAAAGACTTAAATGTAATTGTTGAACTATAGCTAATTCCAATCTTTGGAACAGAGATAGCAACTTTCTTTAACTCTTCAACTTTCTTGATAAACTCTTGTTTTGCATATGGCAATACATTCTTACTGCCAGATGACTTCTGTAAATCAATCTGTAATAAAGTATCCCCCTGATGTACAGTAAATGATGTATCAACTGCATCAGTGCGCATGCCCGTCTGTGTCATTTTGTGATCTGATGCTGTGCCATCATTTGTTTCTTTTTCATCATCGTTAGCAAAATAATCAAAAATAGACATCTGTCCACTATCACTTTCGGACTTCTTGTGTGCTACTTTCTTTACAAATGCTTTCTGATACTCAGCAAACAGATTCTCCACCACATTTTCATTATTCAAATCTTGGTATGATTTCACTTTACTTTCGCATAACGCTTCATCAAATAATGAAATCTGTTGGTTCTCAACTGCTGGCTCTACCATAACCGTTTTTGTATTCGGTATATCTTCCTCATCAAGATTTCTTTTTTTAAATACAGGGTTATTCTTGATATCATCAACAATCTCTCGATAATGATCGTGAGCAACAATATCCAAGGTATCTAATTCCTCAATGCCCGTTATTTCACCAAAAGGAAGCCTCAATCCTCTACCAATAGTTTGAAGTGCCAATATATCACTCTTTGCAGCATTAAGTGGGATAATTGTAAACAGATTATTTACATCCCAACCTTCTTTCAGCTTATATACATGCAGCACAATCTCAATTGGATTGGTATTTTTCTCAATGGTTAGTAATTTCTGAATGTTTTCTTCTGTCTCTGCACCACTTGTACTGGAGTCAATTTCAATAACCTTGCCAACATAACGGCCTCCAAAAAAAGCATCAGAATCTATTTTTTCTTTTATTTTTCTAGCATGTGTTGTATCTTTACAAGCTATCAAAACAATCGGCTTTACCTGTTCTAACTGATTGTCTATACAATATTTATATACGATGGATTTTCTTCTCTCATGAAGCTTGATTCCATCTTTCAACTTCATTTCCTCTATATCATCATCTGAATATCCTGATGTATTTGTTCTTCCCATAACAACCGGAATCTTCAAAAACTTCCCAGCTCCATCCTCTAATCCGTAGTGATAAATAATATTCTTATTTGTACTTTTAGGTGTAGCAGTATATTCTAATCCCAACACTGGATTAAGATAATTAATCGCTTTCTTTGATGCTGGGGCATAGTAACGATGCGCTTCATCCATACAAATAACCAAGTCATCAAACGAACGTAACACATCCGCAAAAGAGCCACCCAAATTTTCATTAAACTTGTGAAATTTAAATTCAATATCTCCCCTAGTAAAAATCTTTGAAATATTAAAGATAAATATCTGAATATCAGATGTTTTTTCTACCACCATTTCCTCTTGGATATATCTTACCGGGTATGATAAATAATTTTCCCCATCATAAACTTTGGGTCTTCCCATCTCCGCTTCAAGTCCCTTAAACATGTATTTTGGATGTCCCGGGACCGCCTCTCGACGCATCTTGTCATAAATCGTATTTCCTGGTGCCAGAATAAAGAAATGTTTGTACCCTTTTGTCTTGTACAAATAATAAATGCATGCACCCATTAAACGGGACTTACCAATACCGGTTGTCATATCAAAGCAGAATGATGGAAAATCGAATTCCTTATCAACAGATATTGTATGTGGAACTTGGCAATTCTCTGATGCTATTTTCTCTGCTTCAGCTTTTGAACTAGTTCTATACTCAATCTTGGAACTGATTGCATCAAAGAATTGTAGTGCTTCATACTGAGGATCACGCAGGCTCATAGCCCATTTGATCTTATCTACTGAACTCATTATTCCTGCACCTCACTTTCAAAATTACATTTATCTAATAAATCCTTTGGTATCTTTTTCACTTCCACATTCTCTGGAAGCATCATGTCAGCTTGATTTTTCTTACAATAGATAAGTAAACTCTGCTTATCCCATAAGTTCTTCATTATCGACATCACATACTTTGTATTAACAAATTCTTCTGTGATATGTATGAATCGATTCTCTGATGAATGTCCTTGAAACTCCCCAGATGGTTCATAGGTAAATCCTTCTATCTTACAAATAGCTTCACATACCATATCCCATGTATAAGACGGATTTATTTGATAAACAGGAAGAACTTTGTTTTTTACAAGTAATGGTTCTGCAAGTTCGTAGAATTTATATCCCCCACCACCTTGCCAACCATACTTTTCAGCAACACCTGTTTTTTCGCCATCAATCGTATTATTAATCCTCTTTTGACAGAAATCGTAGCATTGATTTCCCATTTCTATGCCTATCCACTTTCTTTTCATCTTATGAGCCACATCCATAGTCGTTCCTGTGCCTAAAAATGAATCTAAAATCAAATCCCCTTCCTTTGAACCTAATTCCAAAACTCTTGCTATAAGCATTTCCGGTTTTTGTCCAACAAAATTTAGTCTTTCAGTAGACATTGGATTAATTACATTAATATCAGTCCATAAATTACCTATTGGTCTTCCTTTATATTCATCTAAAAACTGCTTTCGCTGAATTCTCTGATTCTTATTCTCTGGGAAATACAATCTCCCCTCTTCTTCAAACTTCTTCATCTTCTCCAACGATAATGACCAGCCGTTGGGTGGGGATTTATATCCTTTGTACTCATACACCAGTGATTTACTATATGTTGGACTAATTATCGGGCTTAATCGATATCGTCTGCCATTTTCATCAATTTTATTAAATCTCTTATTAATATATTTTTGAGTTTCTTCATCATCCATTGTATATACAGGATATATTTCTGCAGCTGAGCTTTTGGCATACCATAAAATATAATCTGTCATATTATTCAATTTATTGGTTGGATTTACACTTCCACCTTTTCTTTTCCAAATAATATCGTTTATAAAATTACTTCGTCCAAACACCTCATCCATCAAAACTTTCAAATATGGCATTTCATAATTATCAATTTGAACAAATATAAAGCCATCCTCGCTCAGTAATTTTTGTAATAACTCTAAACGCTTTTTCATCATCGAAAGCCATATAGAATGTTCTATTCCATCATCATAATGTTCAAACGCGTTGCCTGTATTATATGGTGGATCTATATATATACATTTAACCTTTCCCGAAAACTCACTTTGTAGAGCCATTAAAGCTAGCAAATTATCCCCATGAATCAGCATATTTTCTGTATCCGGATCACCATATGATTTTGATTTATCCTCAATTAATATTCTTGGTTCAAGTTTCTCCTCCTCATATTTACCAACCCATGTTAATTCTAACTTACCTTTTTTCTCCATGGTAGCCTCCTAAAACTTAATCACTATCTTTGTTACCAGTTGTGTTTTTACCAAGATACCTTCTGCAAACTGCTTCTGCATATTTACAGCCTCTTCTTCCAATGTCGACATTTCATCATGAAATGCCCGTACCATTTTTTGTTTCTGTTCTTCTAAAATTTCTATTTGTTTTTTTAATGCAATCTTCTGTCTAAAATCGCTTTCGTTTACATATTTATCTTTAAGTTCATCTAATTCTGATGTATCCTTGACTCTAAGCAAATATTCCTCTTTTCTTAATTGCAGCCAATTATCCAATTTTTTCTGATTAGCAATCAAAACTGTTCTTTTAGATTCTGCATATTTCTGCTGCATAAATTCATCCACTTTGTCAATATATGAAAGGATTTCTTGATTATTTGGTGTCTTTTCTTCTAAGCACTGCTCCTGCAATTTTTCGCAAAAATCTCTAGCCAACTCATCTGAAACACCATATATCTTCCCTGTTATATCAATTATTTCAAATACTGCATCTTCAAGAATCTCACCAACATAAGAACCACCAATAAGTAAATATCCGTGTTGAATTTCCGGAATTTCCAAGTCTATATTAGTTTCATAGTACTTTGGATATATCTCATTTTCCTCTTTACTTCTACTATTCCAATACTTAAACTGTGAATCATATTCCGCAATTTCTTTCATGATAATATTAAAATGAGACTTATGTTGTTCCTCTGTTTTATATGTAAATATGGATTTCAGTTCATCCATTTTCTTGTTTCTTTTCTTTTCTAATTCCTTTTCCAAATCCTTAAATTGCTTTGTAAAATCTGATGTTGTTTTACATTCCTGATATATAAGTGTAACTCTTTTTTCAAAATCTGCTCCACTTTCTAATAATCCAATAGCTTTATCTGATGCACCAAATACGCCTTGGAATAACTCGAATTTTTCAGAAAGAATTTCATATACTCTCTTATCTGCTACATTCTGAGTATTAAGCAAATTAATAACCACAACGTCGTTCTTTTGTCCATAACGATGACAGCGACCAATTCGCTGCTCTATCTTCTGCGGATTCCAAGGAAGGTCATAGTTTATAATCGTATTACAAAACTGAAGATTCAATCCTTCCGAACCGGAATCTGTTACAAGCAAAATCTTGTATTCATCCCTAAATGCTTCTACGATGGCATTCTTCAATTCAACATTTCTACTACCCACATACTTTCCATAGTTTCTAGCTTTCCACGCCTTATAAATCTGTTTAGTAACAGGATCATTTGTACTGCCATTAAACTTAAGTATCTGACCTTCATATCCGGCATGAGATAATTCTTCAAACATGTATTGTTGCGTTCTAATAGATTCCGTAAACACAACAATTCTTTGTTTTATGCCAGCTTCATTTTGAAATACAAAAGCTTTCTCCACTGCCTGTTTCAAGGCTGTCATCTTCGCATTTCTTTTTATACTTTCAGCTTTATTAATAATGGCTGTTACCTCATCTATTTCATGCTGAATAAATTCATTTACCTTTTCTCTTGTGTATAATTCATCCTGCTTACTATCATCATCCGTCTCTATTTCATCATCATCATCAAAAAAACTAAGGAAAAAATCAATACTTTCATCCGCTGATTCAGTTCTAGTTGTTCCCTTCAAAGTTTCAAGTCTGCCTTTTAATACCTTGAAGGTTTCTGCAACTGCCATACTTGATGATGCAAGCAATTTTCTAATAACAGATGTAATAAGTGTTCTGTGTGAATTGGGCAAAGCATACAAGATTTCCTTTTTCAGATAATTATTTATCATCACATAAAGTTCTATCTCCATTGGTGATAGTTCAAAATCAATTGTCATTTCTTTACGCTCTGAAAATTGGATATACTCTGCTACTTCTTTTCGTAAAGTTCTTTGCACAACAGGTTCTAAACAGGCCTTCAAATCATTGTAATCTTCCCCTCGCAAATATCTTTCGGAAAATATCTGCTTACTATAAAAAACTCTATCATCGATAAACTGAACAAGTCCATATATATCAAGTAAAGTATTCTGCATAGGAGTCGCAGTTAATAGAATCTTCGGAATTCCCTTTGTTAATTCATATAATGAGTTAGCCATCTTTGAACCATTCTTATAAACATTTCTAAGCCGATGTGCTTCATCAAATACACAAAAATCCCAAGCTATCTTTCCGAACTCTGTTTTTCTTTTTGAAGCAAAGTGGTAGGAAACAATAATTACTGCTTGTTTACTCTTTACCTTTGCGAGATAATCCTCCCAGTTAGAACTATCCACAATTAATGAATCAATATCAAATTTCTCTTCTAATTCAACTTGCCATTGCTTTCGCAGATTTGATGGCATAATAAGTAGTATTTTATTTTTTCCACTGCATAGCAAATACTTGATGACCAAGCCAGCCTCAATAGTTTTTCCAAGACCTACCTCATCTGCAAGAATTGCTCCACCAAGCTCTAATGAAGATAGTGCAAATGTGAATGCTTCAACCTGATGAGGATTGATGTCAATATCAGCCATATGCAAACAACTATATGGATTATTTTTCAGTTCTTGTTGCTTTAATTCAGCATATGTATTTTCAACAACACCCATTTGCGAAACCTCCAATTTTATTTTCCTAATTGTTCTTTTATTTTATCTGCTATTACCTTTGCCATCATTGGCGGAACTGCATTTCCCACCTGAACAAATTGCGCTGTCCTTGGTCCTTCAAAATAATAATTGTCTGGAAACGACTGTATTCTTGCCGCTTCTCTTACTGTAAGTGACCTATGTTGTTCTATATCAGGATGAATAAAATAATGCCCATCTTTCGATAAATGTGCAAGTATTGTATGACAATGATCCATATCACCCTCAACAACTTTAAATCGATCTACAAATGAAGTCCTATTCTTATGCGTTTTCAAATTTTCTGGCAAATCATCATATTTCAAACGTTCATGCTGTTCATTTTCAAACCACATGTCTATTGTTCTCTTATAAATTTCAATATCTTGTGCAGTATGTGGTCTTGCAATATGTCCTGTTAATACATCCGATTTCACACGAATGTCATTATCTTTAACATATTTTTTTAGTCTGCGCATATCTGTCATCGTATGCTCTCTTGCCTCTTCTCCAGGCTTTAACGCTGGCAAATCATTAAGCAAATCCCATACTTCTGCTTTACTATGAATTACATCGAATGATGGATATTCATACCCTGTGCCCTTAAGCCATCCTACTATAATTACACGCTTTCTACTTTGTAACACTCCAAAATCTTGAGCATTCAACTCTTGATAATCAATTTCATAGCCAACACGTTTCATATATGTCTGAAGGTTTTTAAATGCAACCCCGCCTCTTGCAGTCTTTATTCCGGCTACATTCTCAAACACAAACATTCTTGGCTTATACTTATTAAGAAATTGAACATACATTTTATATAATTCATTTCTTGGATCATCTTCCATCGGAACAATCATATGACTGCTCTGAGCTCTTCCCACCAAAGAATATGCTTGGCAGGGAGGACCACCTATAATTACGTCAATCTTATCAATTTCTTTTTCCCTTTTGATATCATCAATTGTGTTGAAAATCCCCTTAATCGTGGATTCTGACATTTCTTGATTAATTACGGTCTTAAGTTCCTCTTTTGGTATTTTCTCCAAAAGTTGTTCTCTTGTTATTTTCCCTTTTTCATAATCATAATAACTTTTAATTTTGCCATTATCTTTTAAGTAATAATATGCTATTCTTGTTTCTATTGTCTTTGCTGCATGCTCATTCATTTCCACATGTGCAATCGGTCTATAGCCACTTTGAATAAATCCTTCTGAAAGTCCACCGGCACCAGCAAAGAGATCAATATAATTTAATCCATTTTCATTCATGGTTGTTCTACCTCATTATCTCACATTTACTGTCCCATTATCTGGACTTATATTATCATTATGGATCTTTTTCTTTACTTCAGCTAAATCAGCAAACTCCATAATATCAGATATATCACATTCCAATTCGGCACATATTTTTTCTAATACGGTCATAGCAACCATCTCTTCATTTGTCATTTTAGCCATAGTACTACTGCTAATTTTTATCTTTTTACACAGTTGGCTCTTATTTATTTTTTTATCAATCATTAATTTCCATAATTTATTGTATGATACAGCCATATTATCCTCCGTGCTTTTAGGAATACAATTTCATTATTTCATTATATATTATCTCAATTTCGTTGTAAAACATTTTATTTGATTTCTCGAACACTTTTTTCAAGTTGTAAAATAAGTCAGCAGAGGAATCATCTCCCTCTGCCCCTATTCCACATCTTATCTTCCGCCTTATCTTTATCAGCATCTCTATCGACACTCTCATCATAAATTCTCTGAAACTCCTCATAAAGTTCATCTCCATCCAGTTTTGTCCCCAACCTTTTCATCACATCTGAAAACATCCTTATGCTTCCACTCACATCAGCAATATCAAATCCGAATACATCTGCCTTAACAGAATCACTGACATTCTCATAACCACCAAGCTCCGATATTCTCATGACAATCCAGCCAGCTTTGTCCACAGGTTCAGTTTCTCTAGTTTCCACAAATTCGTTTTTATCTGTCACATCAGTTTTACTTTCGCCAACTCTTGTCACATTCACATCAGTCAAATTATAAGCCTCTGAAATTTCTTTACCATCTAAATCAATCTGTTGTTCTCTAGCACTATCAGCTTGCTCTTTCTGGCTGCCTATTTCATTCTGATTATTGTCTGGATTCATTACCACAACATTCGTCTCCGGCTAAACAGCCACATCTTCCCAAACACAGCCTCCTCTTCCATCCCTGGTATCTCAATCTCCCTGTCTGCAACAAGCTCTTCTTTCTCAGACACTGCATAATAAGCCGTATACAAATCTTCTTTTATAATGCCATCAGTAAGCTGTATCTGTCTCTTAATATCCTTTTTAGCATCCACATTAAAAACAGTCATTAGCGAAAACAACAAATCCAGACTCATCTTTCTACTTCCGAGTTCCATCTGAACTATATGTGAAGCCGACTTATCGACTGCTTCAGATAACTGTTCTATGGTCCAATGATTCTGTTCTCTCATTATCCTCACATTCTGACCTACTGCAAGTCCGTCATATACCATATGCACACCTCACTAACATTCATCAGAATACTTATTAAATCTGGCTGTCATAGTTGCCAGGTCAAATATAATCACACCCATACCATTAATGCGATCAATCATAGCCTTTAAATCAGGAATATTGGTTATAAGGTCATATACATCCACAACAACAGGCACCTGATATCTTCCAGTATCAAGATGTTCAAGCAAATCACAGATAGCATCTCTGTCAATTGATTTAGAATAGCTGTCATCTAAAAGGGCATGATTACAGTCAACACCTGCTTTGTTAGCTAATTTTCTAAGTGCAATTGCCTGTCTCTCCACATTTTCTACACTCATCATGGATTTTATGAACAAAAGTCCGTTAAGTACTTCTTTACCGTTATAATTTGTCATTATGAATTCCTCACTTTATCTTTATTTGTGAGAAATATGCGCATATCCTCTAATCAAGAGCCTTACCGGCAGCTCATTGACTATGGTTATATGATACTTGAATATGCTTTAGTCTTACAGGAAGCAGCTCTACGGATATAAAAGAAAAATCCGTAGTACCACTACGGATTGGGCAGAAAAAAAGAAGGAAGTATTGCTACTCCCTTCTGCATTGTAAATATAATAACACTATTTTGATTTGGCCATCTTCATCATATCTTTTCGTATAGCCTTTAACTCATCTTTATTTCTCAAACAATATCCACCATAACATTGTTCATTCAAAAAACAAGTTTCACATATTATGGAATTGATACTCTGCATAAGTAACTCATCATCACTTGGCAGTTCATATGCTTCAATCTTTTTTATTCCTTCAGGATTTCTAAGACCATAGTCTATTTTCTTTCCATTGCTAGTCTTAAGATATAGATAAATTTCAGCAAAGAAGGATAAGCAATCGCCTACTTCATACTCTTCAAATCCATTTATAGGAAGCCATACATGATCTTCTTTTCCATCGAAGCAAGTACCATCTCTATACATTCCTTCAACATAAATTCTATTAAAGCAAACATTCTTACTATTCTTCTTTTCAATCTGTCCCTTGAAACCTAGCGCCATCTCATAGTAACACATCTCAAAATAATGTCTGCAATCTTTAGCTGACTCTCTTTGTATTTCAAGATACTCGTCATAAGAAAGTTTCTCTCCACCTTCTATTTTCTTAAGCTTCTCAGAACTAAAATCAATAGTTCCAAACTCACTTAACACACAGGTATCACTACCATAATGCGTCTTCTTTAATTCATTCCATTCACTCATATTACAATTACCTCCGTTAATAAGTGTTGCTATATAAGCAACCTGACATGTCAACGAAGTTTACTTACATAAGTATACTCTTACTGTCCATGAATTTCCATAACTATTTTATAATATTCCTCTCATTCGGTACTAATGGATAGCATCATTCTTTTCCATATCA
>ULOC01005747.1_pt1 | contig 19323 bp, 13 predicted proteins | sample 1952181 | NCBI WGS metagenome assembly ULOC01 (sample SAMEA4835592, study PRJEB28245) | human gut metagenome | biome: gut microbiome; material: fecal sample | place: Denmark | collected 2008
CGGAAAGACAAGAAAGATGTTCTCCGTGGATATGCAATCCTCAAAGGAAACGCCAAATACAAGGCTTCCGAATTGGGAGTGGCCCGGAACCTGATGATTTCCAAACTTCCCCGAACCTGGCAAAAACTCCACTATCGGGAGAGGCTTGCCGCTCAGGTCAATACTTCTCAAATCCATAGGCCGGAACCCGTTAAAAGACCGGCAGCCGATATGGACTATACTCACTATCGTTCCGGCTCAGTGTCCTACACGCTTTCTTCCTATAGCGGTAGGGAACAGCGTTTCTATATTCCTGAGCGGGTACTTGACTATTTCAACGATGAGTTCGACTATCGGGAGGTTGCCAACTGCAGTGATTTGACTGACATAGCCGTAGCTATCTTTGTTGGTATGCTTGATACGCCAGCCGTATCTGCCGGAGGTGGTGGCGGAGGTTCGCAAAGCGACCTTCCCTGGCGGGACAAGGACGATGACGACCTGCAATGGGCCCGCCGCTGTGCCCGTGCTGCTACCCTCCTATTGGGCAAGAAACCGAGAACAGGATTAAGACGATAAAGTCATGGAACAGGCATACAAAAAGCGGCCGCCTCGTGCGACCGCTAATAGTCCGCCAGTCTTGGCGGATATGGGAGAAATTACTTTATAAATCTGGAAAATTTATTAGCCAAATTAACCGAAAACGAACTAAAAGAATCTATTTAAAACTTTCATCGGTATTCATGGAAACCTAATCTAGAAATATACTGAGAGCGAGAAAAACTCTCCCGATTTTATCTTTTTATTGCATAATATTTTATATCTTTGTATCACTATCAAAATTAATAATAAAATGGATAAACCCATAAACCGTATAAAGGCCGTCCTTGAAGAGCGGGGAATCAAACAAACTTGGCTTGCTGAGAAACTTGGCAAAAGTTTCTGCATAGTAAACTCCTATGTTTGCAACCGCCGCCAACCAAGTTTAGATGTGCTATTTGAAATAGCCAAAATTTTGAATGTAGACCCCAAAGAGTTGATTGACAACAGTCACAATCTTTAGTTATAATACAAACGACTGTAAGTATGAATTTACTGCAAGAAAATATAACCGTTTCTTCAACCATTATAAATGGAGATTGTCTAGATGCTTTGAAGAATATCCCTGATAATTCAATTGATTTAATAATAACCGACCCTCCTTATAATCTCGGCAGATTTATGAAGGGTAGAGGGACAAATCTAAAAAAAATGCGAGAAAATCATTTTGCCTATTCTGGTTGGGATGATTTAGAGTTTGAAAACTGGTGTTCTCAAATGGATGCCCTTATTGCAGAATGCAATCGTATTTTGAAGAAAAAAGGCAATCTTTTAATTTTTATGTCAATAATAAAGGTTGAAACAATTATTAACATAGCCCAGAACCATAAGTTTTATTATAAAACGGTTGGAATATGGCACAAGACTAATCCTATGCCAAGAAATATGAATTTACAATTCGTAAATTCTACAGAAGCTTGGTTACATTTTGTAAATGATGCTACTACAGGAACATTTAATAATAGAGGAAAGGTCATTCATGATTTTGTAGAATCGTCAACCATTAATAATTCTGAAAGAAAGTTTGGCAAACATCCGACACAAAAACCACTTCAAGTTATGTGTCATTTTGTAGATTTATTATCAAATGAAGAAGACCATGTACTTGATCCATTTATGGGCAGTGGCAGTACAGGTGTTGCCTGTGAATTGCTTAAAAGGAAGTTTACTGGAGTTGAGCTTTCTAATGAATATTATGAAATAGCTAAAAATCGAATTATTGCAAAAAAATGATAGTCGCAGATTTGTTTGCAGGTGTAGGCGGACTTTCACAAGGCTTTATCAAAGCTGGATGTAAGGTTACATTTGCTGTAGAGTTTGATAAAGAAATAGCCTATGCTTATAAGAAGAATCATCCAGATACAGAAGTGTTTGCTGAAGACATATGCCAACTTGATATAGACAAGATAAAACAAAATCACCCTAAAATTGATGTTGTCATAGGAGGTCCTCCTTGTCAAGGTTTTTCCCAAAAAGGGAAACGATTAAGTTTGGATGATCCAAGAAATTTCCTCTTTAAACAGTTTGTTAGGTTTGTGGCTGCATTCAAGCCCAAATATTTTGTGCTTGAGAACGTACCAAACATTATTACAACATCCAATGGTTTTTTTAAAAATCAAATAATTCAAGAATTTGGCAAACTCGGTTATGACGTGTGTTGCGGAGTATTGTGCGCATCAGACTTTGGTGTTCCACAAGATCGAAGGAGAGCCGTATTTATAGGACAGTTAGGAAGTTTAGAAATAAGCTTACCTATTCCCAATGGGTGTAAAACAACGATAAAAGAAGCAATCTATGATTTACCTTTTATAGCCTCAGGTGAAGGACAAGAAGAATCTAGATATGATAAAGCTCCTGTATCTAAATTTCAAAAAGCAATGCGTGGCGAGACAACGATATTATATAATCATACAGCAACTAAGCATTCAAAAGCAGCCATTGAGAAGCTAAAACTTATACCAAAAGGAAAAGGTAAAGAAGTACTGCCGGATCATTTGCTAACCAAATCTATCTATAGTGGAACATGGTCTAGATTGCTTGAAGATGGTATTGCCCCAACAATAACCACAAGATTTGATACTCCATCATCAGGACGATTTACACACCCAGTGCTTCATAGATGTTTAACTGTAAGAGAAGCTGCACGAATTCAAACTTTCCCTGATTCATTTATTTTTTATGGATCTAGGGGCAGTCAAATGAAACAAGTAGGGAATGCAGTTCCCCCAATGCTTGCTTATGCTATTGCAAATGTAATTGTCGAAAACGAAAAACATAAATAATTATGAAAGTACCTCCAAAATCTATTATTGAAAGACAGGAGCTTAATTTACGACAGGGTATTAAGTCTTCATTATCTAATATACGTTCGGTTGTAGCATTGATATATATACTTTATCGATGCAATAACAAAAAAGCTATTGTGAAATACTCTGAGAGTACAAATGGTCAAATCAAACTTCATTCGTCACTTGAAAGCAGTATTAAATCTTTTTTGGGCATCAATGACCTCTCAATAATAAACAACAATCCTCTATTTAAATCACAAATGGAAGCGTTGCAAGTTGGGATAGAACTACTTCTTAAACTTGGGAAAGTCGAGTTTGTTAATAACACTTTAGCATCGTCTGCTGAAAGGACAGGTGGAATGCGATATGAAAAAATGATAAAATTTGGAACCAACATTCAAATTATAGATACATTTCTTTCATGTCATGAGAGCAAACTTCAGACATTCCTAAATAGCTGGATAAATAACAAAGACTCAGAAGAAAAATATATCGATTCTGGTATTAGTAAACTACTGACTATTTTTTCGGAAGAGACACAGTTCAAAATCAGATGTAACGATCAAGAAATATCTTTTCAGCAAGAAGGAATATATAAAGAATTGATTTCCGGAAATACAGTCATTAGTAAGGATGAGCATGAAAATGTAGGCCCGTTTAGGGTCTTTAAATCCTTTGTCAAAGATGGACTACATCCATATATCGTTGATAATAGTGATGAGTTTGCGGCAAGAACAAGTTCTTCTGATGCTCTAGAATATTACCAGATGGTATCTAATGCATTAGATCTAATTCCAAAGCGAACACAGATAACAGTCATTACAGAACAAGACAGCACAGAATCGGAGTCACTGATAGACAATAAATCTCTTCAAAAACAAATTATTTTCTATGGCGCACCCGGAACAGGAAAATCCAATAAAATTGAAGAATGTACTAATGATTCAAATCGCATTCGTACAACATTCCATCCGGATAGTGACTACTCAACATTTGTAGGAGCATACAAACCAACAATGGAGGAAACCGGTGTTACGGTTGCAGGGAAGAAGGAGACTAGGATTGCTTATAAATATGTTCCTCAAGCATTCTTGAAAGCATATGTCAATGCATGGAATAAAATAGATGCTGGAGATACTTCCTCTTATTACTTAGTGATAGAGGAAATAAATCGTGGTAACTGCGCACAAATTTTTGGAGACTTATTCCAACTATTAGATAGAGGAGATAATGGAGAATCTAAATACGCGATTTCCCCAGATGATGACGTTAGAAGATTTCTATCAGAGCAGTTTAAAGCTAAAAGCAATATTCCGGAGACAATTAAGAATGGAGAAGAAATGCGTTTACCATCGAATCTATATATTTGGGCAACAATGAATACTAGCGACCAAAGCCTGTTTCCTATTGACTCTGCCTTCAAACGCCGTTGGGATTGGGAGTATATGCCGATAGAAAAGGGAAATAAAGACTTCGTTATAGAAATTGGAGACAAAAATTATGACTGGTGGAATTTCATTTCAATCATTAATGGTAAGATTGATGAAATTACAGGTTCCGAAGATAAAAAGTTGGGCTATTGGTTTGCTAAGCCTGCCGGGGACAGTACTACAATAAAATGTGAACAGTTCGTTTCAAAAGTGCTTTTCTATCTATGGAATGATGTATACAAAGATTACTCAGACGACAATAGAAGCATATTCCGCATCACTGATGGCAATAATTCCCAAAAAGTGACTTTTACGGAGTTCTTTGGAACAGGAAGAGAAGAGAAGATACACTCTTTTATGCAGACGAATAGAATTAATCCTATTTCCACTAATCCAGATAATATTCAAGATGAAAATCGAGCTGATGATGAAGCTGGAATTCCACCCTCTAAAAGAGATTACTCGAAATATTCCATTAATGGAAGTGGAGCTTATGGCAAAGGAGAATTAGTAAAGCGCGTAATAGATTTATATTGTGAACAGTTGTCTAGTTCAAATGCAAACGATATTCGAGCTTTTTGGATAGGACTAAATACGGGAATAATACACCTTGTTGAGACAGAAGCTGAATTTTACGATAGAATAAGTAGATCAGCAGATTCCGATAAGAGAGCAAAAGAATTGAAACTGTCAAACGGAGAATCTATATATGTATCAACTCAAGTAGGTAGTGGTAATATACAGAAATTCATTAGTGCTGTCAACGCTGCTAACATAGGATTTACTATTGCAAAAATATAAGCAATGAGAATACTAATTGAAGGCTATCATTACCCAGCATCTGATGTGCATGACATTCTCAAAGGTCTTGATTTCTTTGAGAATGTCAGTCATGAGGTTGTGATAAATTATGTGGGATATATGTATAACCCGCATATCCATGACTGTGTCTTTATATTACCAAAGGTCATAGTAGACGGAAATGGTAAGGCTTTCTCACATTTAAATCCGGCTGAAATCATACATGTAGAAAAAGCAGAAGGATTAACAGAAGAGGAACGCAAGTTTATCTATGAGTTTGCGGTGTGGATATATCGTTCTCTGTGCGTGTTCGACAAATACCACCCCAAGAACGATATCATTTATCACAAACAGATGCTTCAAGTAAGTATGAGCCATCGCCACATGAGTAATACCTATCTGGAAGTACTGCTTGCTTTGATTGAATTCAACCGAAAAAACCAAAACTTTTTTATGACCATTCTGAAGAACATTCATTCTGGTCACAATAAGATAAACTGGACCAGAACCATTGCTCACAGCACTGCCGTTGTTCAGAAAAATGAACCGATCTATCTGAATCCTATTAATAAAAAGAGACAAATAAATTTCGACGAAGAGTTATTGATTATATTCTTCTCAATCCTGCATCATATAAATTGTAAATATGGTTTCCCTGTATCTATAAATGTAGGATTTAACTTGATTACAGGAGCGAAGTTCAAGAACTATCTTAATGGATTTGGTAAAGTCAGACTAAGGCAAATAAAATATAAGTATTTCTCTGATAAAGCATTGGAGTTATGGGGGCTATGTTATGCTTTTTTTGACAAATCACATAACATATCAGTTGCCAGTGAACTACAAGAGTACCTGATTGCACAAAATTACAACATCGTATTTGAAGCGATGATTGATGAATTAGTAGGTGATAAAAAGGAGAATCTGCCTAAAGGCCTAAAGGATCAGGAAGATGGGAAGCGTGTTGACCATATCTACGAAGATGTTGGTCTAACCAATACAAATGGTAAATCTATATACTACATTGGTGACAGTAAATATTACAAATTGGGGAATAATATTACCGCTGAATCGGTTTACAAACAATACACCTACGCCCGAAATGTAATTCAATGGAACATGAATCTTTTTCTTGATAATCAAGAGGAAGAGACATGTTATAGGAACAATCTGACAGAAGGATACAATATTGTGCCAAATTTCTTTATCAGCGCACGAATGGATGAAGATTTGTCTTATTCCCAAGATATATATCGGACAGAGAAAGAGAAAAAATCTTTTATCTCTCGTCACTTCGAAAACAGACTGTTCGATAGAGATACTTTGCTAATTAGCCACTATGATGTAAATTTCTTATACATTGTTTCGCTTTATGCACAAGACAATGATAGTACAAAAAAACAGTGGAAGCAGAAGGTGCGTAAGAGGTTTAGAGAGGAAATACAAGAAATGCTCAAATCCCGTTTTGCATTCTATGCTATGACAGCACATCCTGGTGTTAATGCCGAAGAGTATATAAAAGCAAACTTCCAATCTGTATTAGGAAAACTTTATCAACCTTATCATAGGAAAGAGTATTTCTCTTTGGCCTTAGACAAAGATGAAAAGTATAAAGATGAAAATGATACCTTGCTGAATGAGCTTCGTAAATCATTCTATGTGGAAGAAGTTTGCATTGGTGCTGATCCTGAAAATGTTTTAACAGCAGCAATTAACCAAAAAGATTCGGTTATAATAAAATCTGGCACTATTGGTGTTCTTATGGTTATGATGGAGCAGTACGAAACCAAAAGTGCAAAATTCTTACCTAGTGGCCAAATTGCAATTGGAATAAAATATACCAAAGATTCAATGGAGATAGTTGAGCATCTAGCAGAGATAGGATATATACTATTCCACAAGAGAAAGGATGAAGATCAGCATTTATATCAGGTTGTCAAAAAAGTGGTACTTCTTCCAGAAGAAGATATACCTGCTGATGTCTATAGAAACATCACAACTGTTAAGATGTATGCATTAGTTCAATTCGAGAAGACAGAGTTAGACTCTTCATCACTTCATTCATCACGTAAAGCATATACACCAGAAACTAGGTATGATGCACAGTATTCAGTAATTGATATAATCAATTAACTTAATAATATAATTAATAATTTCATTATATAGTATGGCTACAATTCCTTTGAAAGATAAAATAGAGAAAGTTTCAAAGCTTAATCAAAATGAAACAACGAAACTTATGAGAACCCTTCTTGAGAAAAAGGGATTCACCAACATTTGCTCCAATGAAGATTGTATTTCTGCAACTCAGTCTGGACTTCTTGGTGACACTTCTATCGTTTTTATTACTTTCGCATTCAAACTTAGCGGTAATCTTGAAACAAAGACTGAGGATATTGCTGATAATATTAGACAAATTAGGAATAAATATTCTGCAAATGCGATCTTCATTTATTCACAGATGGTTATCTCAAAAGGTTTTCAAGATTCTTTAAACTCCCTCTTTTCTTCTGCAGTTCCTAATTATATTGGCAGAGATGAGATGGTCACTCTTATTGATGAGGTGCTTCCGGATTTTTGGAGACATGAAGATTTGACCTTGATAAAATATGAAAAGGAAATGATATCATATTTAAATCAAGATAATGATCTAAGAAAATTAAAGTTCCCCAAAGAAAATTATAGTAAGTTGATGGATATATTTATTGAACCACATATGGTCCGGTATTATGAAGATCCTAAAACTAAGATTACCGTTCAGAAAAAATATTCTATGGAGGAATTAATTAGTCATAAGGATTCTTTGATTATTGATGGTCCTGCGGGATATGGAAAATCGACCTTATTAAAAAGTATTGCAAAATCATTAATTGAACAGAATACGGTATCATCTGAGAAAAGAAACTTCCCTATATATCTTACTTCTTTTGATATTTTCGAAGGAGAATATAATATTGGCAATGCTATTAGAGCCAAAATCGCCTCTATTACTGACTCTTCAATAAATGAACTATCTAAAAATTATTATATTCATCTTCTGATTGATAGCATTGATGAGTTTGATGATAGGATTCAGAGTATAACAAATGAGCTAGCAGAGTTAAGCAGAAAATATAGAATAAAGTATTATATCGCAACGAGAAATACAGAGACCATAGCTAGTAAATCTACAGCTAAATTGTCTACTTTTTCTATCAAACGCTTTAACTTAGGACAAATAAAACTATTTCTTAATGCATTTTTCTCTGGAGACGAAGGCAAATCATCAACTTTGCTTGATGCGATTAGGGACAATCAAATGTTAGAAAGATTACCAATGTCTCCTCTTACATTATCACTAATCACAATATTATTTGAAGAAAAGGAACTAGAGATACCGGCTACAATATCCGATATTTATGACAATTTTAATACACTAATAATTGGCAAGTCTATTGTATCAAGCAAAATTGAATTTATTGATATATCATTCAAAGAAAGAATTCTATGTATATATGCATACAAACTTCTCCAGACGCAAAATCATATTCCTTTATCAAAAAGCGAGTTTATTAATTATTTCCATAACTATTATGAAGGAAAATCGTTGCCAATAAAAAAAGGCTCATTGGAAGATGTGCTTCTATACCTAATACAGAATACTGGTATTCTATATCTAAATGATGGGGATAGAGTACAATTTACTCATGATTCATATATGGAGTATTATTCCGCTTTGGAAATATTTAAGCATCAAAGACATGACGAAATAAAGCTTGTTAATAATTTCTTTGATCCTCATTGGCAAAATACAGCCGTCTTCTATGCTGGCATGTCGAAAGACATGCCCCAGTTCTTAAATAAAATCAAGGAGAAAATATCTAAAGGCTCTAACATCTATGATTTTATGTCCGCTATATTGGGGGCTGGTTTTATGTTACAAGCACTATACCAAACAGACAACAAATTGCGAAAAGAAGTTGTACTTGAAGCTTTGCGAATTTCACTTGAAAATCTTCGTGTTTTCAAGATGATGGCTGCTGATGATATGCAATTATTTAAGAATTATAACTTGCCAATTTTGACATTTATTAATTTTGTATATTTTTACGAATCCTTTAATTCAATCACTTTGTCGGAACCATTAAGTTTAGCATTTGAAGATAAGTATGAAGAATATTCGATATCAAAAAATCCTGGAATTGGTTATAACTTGATGGAGTTAGCATTTACTCTTGATTCTCGTAGAATTAAGAATCAAAAGCCACTTGAAAAAATGATTAATACCCCAGAAATCCTTAAAGATCCTTTGCTTAATATTCTAGCTTCAATTTCTATGGATATACTAGGGAAAGAACATTATAAAGAATATCTTAATGAATTAAAAAAGACAAAAGCTTCTTTAAGTGCAGTTCAACGAGATCTTGTAAAGTTGCCAATGTCCAAATTACGGTTCTCCGCAGCTGATAATATCAATCAACCATCCAATGTAACTCTGTTTGTGGAGGGAATAACGGATGCAACCATCCTTGAGTATGCTTATATGGTATTGACAAATGGATCTATGCCATATTGGAATATTACGGCAGCTGGTATAAGATCTAATAAAAACTCCTGTGCAGAAGTTGCCAAAACATTAAAACAATCTTATGCTCATTGGAAAGTTAATATGGATTCCGTCTTTATTGGAATTTTCGATCATGACAGTGCTGGTCTTAGTTCTTTCAGGGGATTGTTAGAAGAAAAAACTTTTGATGAGATTGAAAAAGATGTGGTAAAAAAACACAAAGAAGCAAACATATATGGAATTTGTTTGCCAGTACCTGGTGAGCTGGATAAATATCTTCAGAAAAAACAGGAATTCAATTTTTTCGAAATAGAACATTATTTTGGCGAGTCTTATCTTAGAGATAATAATATGCTTGTTGAATCCGGAATAGATGGCATTTTTGAAATAAATGATTCGACTGGAGCCAAGACATCATTTGCAAAAAAAATGAAAGAGACATCTGATCCAAAAGTATTTGAGCATTTCCTTTTATTATTTAAACAAATAGACAAATTAGCGAGAGTATCTATCGATTACGTTATTTAGGGAGTAAGCAACCGGTGAATACCGTATTGATTTGACAGAGAATATTACTATTAGGTCCGACTAGTTCCAACTTGTATAAAGTGGGCTCAAGTCGGACCTAGTTTGTACTACTTGTTACCGATTTGGTTTTCCTTTGCCCAGGCTCTGAGCAGGAGTCCTGCGAGGTCCTTGCAGTCACGCTGCCAGCAAGGCAGTTTGCAGAGAACATCCTCCATCCATGTTCTCGGGTCAACCCCTGCAGGTGTCTATGAGGGAGTACACCTTTCAGTTTGTCTATTTGATAACGATTTGTATTCCAAATTAGTAGCAATGAATAATGCCTTTTGTAAAGTCGCAAAGGCATACAAAAATATGATTACGACTAATTTGATTAATTTGGAAAATCAAGGGAATGCCTAAGAATATATATCAGTACTGATTTCTCACATATTATCTAGACCCGGTTTTGGCTCAGAGGAATATGAAAAGGAACTGAAGAATAAATTTCCTAATGTACATACCAATATCTTGGCATTCTCTAAGGAATGCGATGTTATATATTAATTTTATTAAAGAATGTGAAATTATCAAGGATCTTGAGAAATAGATAGTTGTTAGCAAATTTAGTCAGATGATAACTTTATAATATATAATCATTAAAATATTTGAATGATTGAGGGGAAGTTTAGAGACTGTAAACTAAAATGTCTCAAGTAAAAGAAAATAAAATTTAATTTACAGTCTAATTTTTCCCATCGGGAGATTGTAAACTAAAGTGTGTCAAGTAAAGGGAAAGAAATAATTAACTTTACAGACACACTTTAATTATGAGCAATTCATTTGATTTTGAGGAATTCAAGGCACAAGCCATTGAGAAGCTAAAGGCAGGAGTGCCGCTATCCGGCAAGGACGGGGTATTGGCGCCTTTGTTGGAGAATCTGCTGAACAGCGCCCTGGAAGGAGAACTGGACAGTCATCTTGAGGGAGTCGAACGCGAGATGGGCAACAGCAGCAACGGGCATATGAGCAAGCAGGTACAGACCTCGATGGGAGAAATAACCATAAACACACCGCGCGACCGTGACGGCACTTTCGATCCCCAGGTTGTGCGTAAGCGAGAGAAGATCCTTGCGGACTCACTTGCGGACAGAATCATAGGCCTGTACGCCATCGGCAACAGCACAAGGGAGATAAGCGACATCCTTGAGACGCAGTTCGGCAACCGCATATCGGCAGAGACCATAAGCAGCATAACGGACCGTGTCCTTCTGGAAATACAAAGCTGGAAGAACCGGCCTCTGGACCGGGTGTATCCCATCGTGTGGCTTGATGCTGTGCATTATAAGGTAATGGACGAGAAGAACCGTCCAGTGACACGAGCCATCTATAATGTACTGGCCCTTACATGCGAGGGAAGGAAAGAGCTTCTGCGCATGTACATATCCAAGAGTGAGGGAGCCAACTTCTGGCTCGGCGTCCTTACGGATCTCCAGAACAGAGGTGTCCAGGATATCCTCATCGCCTGTGTTGACGGGCTCAAGGGCTTTCCGGATGCGATAGCAAGTGTCTTTCCTCAAACTACGGTCCAGCTCTGCATCGTACACCAGATACGCAACTCTGTCAAGTATGTTGCCAGCAGGAACCAGAAGGAGTTCATGCGGGATCTGAAGCTCGTATATCAGGCGGTCAACAAAGATGCTGCAGAAAAGGCACTTGACGACCTTGAAATCAAGTGGGGCGAGGACTATCCGATTGTCATCAAAAGCTGGCGTGACAACTGGGACCGTCTGAACGCCTACTTCCAGTACTCACAGCATATCAGAAGGATAATATATACTATAAATACCGTAGAAGGCTATCACCGCCAGCTCCGCAAGGTAACCAAGAACAAGGGCGTATTTACATCTGATACCGCCCTGGAAAAACTTGTCTATCTTGCATTTACGAGAATACGGAAGAAGTGGACGCAGCCGGTGCAGAACTGGGGCCAGACGGCCCAACAACTGGCCATCCTGTTCCCGGACAGGTTCAGGATCTTGGCCTGACAACCTCTTTTGTTTGGTGTTCTTTGACGATATTGATAACTTAGCGGAGCCGTTTTGGGATATTGGTGGTCCCAAAACGACTCCGAAATATAACTTGACACAGTTTAGTTTACACTACCCCCATCGGCAATTGCCGAGTTTTTCTCGGTAATTGAATATTTGGTTAGTGTTCCAGATTTAATTTTGCAATAGCATAGCAAAGCAATCTGCATAGGATTTGCTCTGCTATGCAGATTCTTTCCAGATAAACAGTCCCTAATCTATTCATATTTGAGCAAATAGTATTATATTTACAGTGCTGTCCCGGTCGTTCCTCTCCCGGCTTTCAGTTACTGGTGATGAATCCGGGTTTTATTTTTGCATACATGACACCTTTATTTGTTGCTCAAGTGTCTGTTTTGTGGTCATTAGTATATCTTGAAGCCTAATTCATCGTTAAGCCCTGAATATAATTTATCCATTGCTGATTCTAAACTTTCATCGTAATATAGTTAAATATCAGATCAAAATATGCAATATCGTTTATACTCACTATGATGACGAGATACTGTTGTAGATATTGGTTGTAGCATAAACTAAGTTACTTTATAATTATATGTGTTGAAAGTGTACAATAAGTAGCCACATATTCGATATTACATTATTATCATTCCGATAATTCACCTCTGCGATATTTTCCAACAAGAAAATTGTAAAGGCAAGTGTGAACATTCCTCAGAAAATTACTTACAGCCATTAATGTGTTAAAAAGTTTCAGAGAATCCATCATTACTTTGCTTTCAATAATCTCTTCTTGTCTTGATTTATATAATTTTTCTGTGTCAAGATGGGTCTCATAATTACGTTCATCTTTCCACCAAGAAGAAATTTTGGATTGTTTTTCAAGGAGAGATGTCAATTCTTGATACTGGCGATTGATTACTTCTGGGAAGTGCTTCATTATGAGATGGAGTCTTTCCCATTCTGATTTTTTATGGGACATCTTATTAAAGCCATAGAGTTTTTTGAAGCCCTCATTGAGGATTACAAACAATTTTCCGCGCATAAACCTCCGATCATAGTCGCGGTCAGCAAGAATGAAGTATTTCCCAGCTACCATGCTGTCAATCATCGTAATAAGGACAAATAAGTATACGGAAACAACCGTTCGGTCTATTTTATGGTATTCATCGTGATTTTCTTTCGTATCTTCCAAAATACTTGCCATCAACGGAAGGCCCTCGGAGTGTTGTGCTATAATATTATCTATGATAGCAATGAATTTTTTACGTTCTGATTCCGAAAGTATTTTCCCGTTGTAATGTACCTCATTAAACCATTGGGCATACTTGTACTCTCTGATTGGTGCGTATTGTATATCTGCAAATTCCTCATTCATAATGACATGTCTTTAGCTCAACAATTATGACCATTTTGATATGATATCTATTGTTTCGTTATTTGGCTTGTACTTATCCTCAATTTTTGAAATTTGTACAACTATCGGCATTTCTACCAATTGTCCAGCTATAACGCATACTCCCGTGGAGAGAATTGGCAATGACTCTTTTGATACCCTGTCAAGGAAAGATATTGTTTGTCCTACTTTGTTAATATCTTCATCATTAACAAGTCTATGAATGAAATAGTTATGCAGCTGAGATACGATAGTTGAAGAAATGTCTGAGGGACGTTGGCTTGCGATTGTCATAAAGACACCAAACTTACGTCCTTCTTTGATTATTTCTTCAAAAACCTCAAGCCGATAGTCTTTCCAGGTGTCACTTTCACGATTGGATTGATATGACAAGATATTGTGTGCTTCATCTATAATAATATTGAGGTATGTTAGGTCTTTTTCCTTTTGATGCTTGTGCTCCTTATATAGATGATTGCATAGCAATAGAGGTATCATTTTCTTTGAATCTTGATTGACACTATCAAGATTTACAACAACAATATTATTCTTTTTCCAAAAATCATCATCGTTGAAATCAATCAAATTACCAATATCTTTAACCATACTTTTTAGTTTATTAATTGCTGGCGCAATGTGCTCATTCATCGCTCGGTTATCCAAGACATCTCTAATGAGTCTTAAATACATTATATGTATAAAGTATTTGATTAATTCTGCTGGTTTAGAGTATTTTTCTGCCTGTTTGTAATATAAAGTGTGGTGAGCTAATTCAGGATTGGTCTGAATACTATTTGACGAAGATCCATCCCAATAATAGTAGTTACTGCTATTGTGGAATGTTAATCCGGAATGGAGGTTAAGTATTTCACCGTCACCAGATATACACTTTGGTACAATCTGTTCAACATAGTCTAGCAGTAATTCGGCTCTCTGCTTGTCAGACATCAATAGAATTTCCTCAATAAGTTTTTTTAAGATATTCTTGAAGTGATTCTCATCTCTGATGTAATCATGATATTCAAGACAACGGCTAATAAAGGGACGCTGAGTTTTTTCTGTAGCACTAGCGAAAATGCATAATGTATCAAGATCAAGAAGTGCCTTTTTAGGAAAAGGAATCTTATCCTTTGTAGTTCGCGTCGATAGATTATATACTTGTTTATCAGATACTATAGCATCTGTACCTGAGTATTCTCCATTAAAATCAATAAAAAGGAACTTTGAATATTTCTTAAATGGTTTAGAGCATTTGTACTCAACAAACAGTTGTCTATACAATTTAGCAAGAGTATAAGATTTTCCACTACCTGTATTGCCAAAAATTCCGATATGGCTTGAGAACAGTTTCTGCACACCTAAAGAGATTGGAGTATAATCGTCGGTAGCTAATGTGCCTATTTCGATAGTCTTATCACTTGACTTTTCAACAAAAGAATGAATTTGGCGGAATTCCTCATTAGATAGGATAAAGCACTCATTGTCAATGAGGGGTAAAGACTTTACGCCCCTAACGAATTTTCCAGGTGTAAGATAACCTATTAAACTGCATACAAGCACTCGATAAATCCTATCTTCAGCTGCATTGTAGTTGTTATTGGGCAGTTTGTCGTCTGTTGTGATAAACTCACCGTCTATCTTTGCTATAAGGGTATTGAAACCATTTATTATTTTCAAATAACCACCAACGGAAATATTCTTTATTAATATCCCGTTGAATATAATGTGGGGAAGATTCTTCTGCTTGTCTACCTTGACTTTAACTTCACGTCCAGATACAGAAAGAACGATTCCGATATGGAAAATAGATTGATATGTGATTATATCTTTATTATTTGTCATATTTAAAATGAAACGGAATTTTAGATGATATACTTTTGAAGACATTATTGATTGAGCGGAAGTCAAACTCTTTGATTTCATCATCTTCTTTCAATGCATTAGTTTCATTGAATTCTGACGGGGTAATTATCAAAAGATTTGAATCGTTCTCTCCAAATAACTCTAAGTACCTTTTTTTACCGCTATCTTGATATGAAAAGATGAAGACCATCAAGGTCGGATTTGTTTTTAAAGCTCTTTTTACAATATTGCGAATGTGTTCATCTTCAAATGAGAAGCCCATTGCAAATAATAAAGAATTTTCCTTTTCAAGATTATTAGACATCAGTCTCATCAATTCATAGAAATGCACATCAAAAACAGTTTCACTAAACTTCTTCTTTGTTGGATTTACTAATAGCATTTTATTGTATGCCTCTATAAAACCCTTGAAATTATGTCTGCCAATAAGTTGTTTTAATATATCTTCGTTTGTCTCTTTATATGCTGGGAAAGAACTTGTTTTGCAAGACAAGGCTTGTTCTATTTCTGATACTAAACTTAAATTGAAGTCATTACAAACTTTGTCATCAGTATTTTTCCAATTGATGGAGCCGTGTACCTTCAATAGATTAAATACTGGTAGTTCTGTACTATTTTGGAAGTGAATACTATTCTTCAATACACTTTTTTGGAAATTTGCTTCTGAAAAAACTGGATTTATGCTACCGATAAAACCGTCATTGAATTCAACGCCAGTAGTCTCGGCAGCACTTTCTACAAATAAATCAATGTTTGTTGAAAATATATTTGCTTGCTTAGAGCGGAGACTGCTGCACCTATTATGAAGAATATCGTTCCATATATTCAAAAATTCACAATAGTTATTATGTGTAAGCGTATAATTTTTAGATCCATAATCAGGTTTGAAATTAGGGAGTATTACCTTTTCAAAATATTCCTTATAAAGAACAGCTGCAAGTGCCTCCTGTTTATTTACCGGAGCATCTTTAACTGAAGCCATTTGTTTTTCAATATTTCCAAGTACAGGTAAAAAAGGTCTTGACAAACCTGATCCTATCAAAAAGTTGATATTGCCGGATTGTATGAAATCTTTTAAAACTTCTATATTTATTTTGTCTATCATAGTGTTACTTATCTGTTAGCCAACAAGCCCATTTTGCTGTTGATTACAAGAGTTTGTATTATTTTAATTGATTAAAAGTACAGGTTCTCTTTTTCCGGCATCTTGTTCTCCAGAAACATAATATAGTAAATTGGGAGATAAAGGACATTTCCTTTTGTCTTTATTTCCCTTTCATTTGAAAGAACAATAGATGAAACAATATGGTAGTCCTGAATTGCCATCAGGTTATCCAATGCACTATGAACTGTATAATCCTTTCCGGATTTAACTTCAATCGGTAGTATGCTCATGGTATCGCTATTGTCAACAAGGAAGTCTACTTCTCCTTTCTGCTTATTGTCGTAATAGAACAATTTTTCGTAATGCGCTTTCAGTTCCTGAGCAACAGCACTTTCATAGACAGAGCCAAGATTGATGCTGGCAATGTCGTTCAGTATTGGCTGGATATTATAATGATACAATTGGGAAGTAAGCATACCTACATCGTTCATGTACAGCTTCAACAAATTTTTCTGCTGTGATTCTGCCAAGGGATATTTCGGATTGCTGATTGCATGAGATGGTATCGTAATACCTGAATTGATCAGATACTCAAACTCCTCCACGTAATTGCTGAACCTATCGCCTTTCCTGTCCAATATATCTTTTGCCACAATCCGCTTCTTCTTGTTCTCCATCTGAGAAGGAATCATATCATAGATACGGCGGATGTACAGTTTCTTGGCAGCGTTCTCTTCGTAACGGGAAGCATCGACTCCATATAGTTCTCTGATTGCCGCCTGAACTTCTCTCACTTTGACGATATTATGGGAGTTCAAATATTCATTTACTGCATCCGGCATACCACCCACGAGCAGGTATCTTTTGAAAAAACCTAACACTTTATCATGAATCTCCTGGGGCAAAGACTGTTTCTGCTCAAAGGATTTCCTTAGATGCTTAATCGCATCCTCACCGAAATCATTTGCAATTAGGAATTCTTCAAAGTCCAGCTGGTACATTTTTTTAGGAATAATACTTCCGACTGGAACCGAAACAGTTCCTTTCAATGCTATTCCCAACAGGCTTCCGCTACAGATAAACCGATACTTGTGTTCTTGCCTCAAAAATTTGAGCATAGTCAGGAATTGCGGATAATGCTGAATCTCATCAATGAATACTAATGTATTTTCATATTTGTCCAGTTTGGATCCTGCAACCATACTTAAGTTCAGGTAAAACTCTTCCGTTGTGCGGACATTCCTGAATATCTTGTCGCCTGCATCGTCTTCCACGAAGTTTATTTCCACATAGTTGTCATAGAGGTTCCTCCCTACATCTCTTATGATATAAGATTTGCCTATCTGCCGTGCTCCTTCAATAAGGAGAATCTTGTCCTCCTTAGAACTGAGGTGGTCATCTATATATGATCGGATCTTTCTGTACAGCATTACTTCTACACTTTTCTAAAAAATTTGATATTGCAAATATACACTTTTCCATAAAAACATCCCTTTTAATTATACACTTTTCTAATATTATTGTCGCATTTTCCTAATAGATTTAAGGGAAACATTGAAATACGAAGTTTATCAACTAAATTTGCAATAACATACTCACCCCGCTTCCCATAAGAATAGTGCGCTAAGGGTGAGTCTTTTATTTTTATCTATTGATCTAGTGACGTGGTTGGTTACTTTTCATGAATGTAGTTGACGGTTTAGAATTTTACACTTTTTCAAGCGAATAAATCGAATTTGTCACACTTTTTCCAGCGAATCAGACTCCGTCTATACACTTTTTCATCAAAATTTAGGCTTGAGAACTACACTTTTCCATGAAATCATCAACTTTACTTTATCCCCGTATTCATATATACGTTCATTAAAGTAAAGTCAAAATAAGGGAAGAAAAGAGATGGCTGCGCCATGGCTAAATGGTGCCAGCCGTTTTTTCTTTTGGCTGCAAAATTTATGTGTGCTCCTGGTGCTATTAAGGCCGAGCAAAACACCTCTTCGACCAGACGCAATATCCAACAATTGGAACCCCAAAATATCCGTGAACCCATCCTCGATTTTACACCCCATTTTGGCGAAATAAACCCCGACGTGCTCTATCTTTGCAGACGGGGTCTGTCGGTACTCCCAAGGGCTGTTTTTGCCTTTTTTCCCTCTGTTCGGAGAGAGTCGATAAAAAAAACGTTAAATCTTCGATTTTTCGCAAAAAAACAAGTAAATTTTTGAGCAGTCTATCTTTTAAGACGCAAATCATTGATAATCAATGAGAATATGATGATGCATCGGGAGCGTGTACGACCGGTGGGGGCTTTGGCTGGAAAGCGATTACATGTGCGAGTTTCTGTCCGTGAACGGTACGATAGTCGACGAGGAAGCTATCGAAGCAGTGCTCGGCGAGATACAGAAGGTCATAGACGGCATCGAGGAGGAGTATGGTGTGACCGACAGCGGTTATGACGGGATGGAGGAAGAACCGGACGGTCTCTTGACGGAGGCCGGTCCCGCGTCGTAGGAGATTCCCGGAGAGATACATGTACAGGGCCTGCCTTTCCGCAGTGGTGGGTGTCGCTGTGTATCGGAGCCGGTGCGGCGATAGGGTGCAGGGGGGCGGTCAGCAGAAGGAGACGGTGCCGGTTATGCCTTGCAGTGCCCGGGGACGGAGCTCGGCGGCCATTACGAATTGCGGTGGAATGTCGCCTGTGGGCCGGATACCGTAACGGGCTGTGGAACGGAAGCCGAAGCGGTGGTAGTAGGCGGGATTGCCGCATAG
>ULOC01016557.1_pt1 | contig 19076 bp, 14 predicted proteins | sample 1952181 | NCBI WGS metagenome assembly ULOC01 (sample SAMEA4835592, study PRJEB28245) | human gut metagenome | biome: gut microbiome; material: fecal sample | place: Denmark | collected 2008
GAAAGATTTTCAGGCTCGTAATAATAACGAGTTGGTCGCTATCTTAGGGAACTTCGTGAACCGTGCGTTAGTCCTTACGGACAAGTATTTCGAGGGTAAGGTGCCGGCGGCAGGCGAGTTGACGGATTATGATCGTCAGACCTTGAAGGATTTCGCGGATGTGAAAGAGAATGTGGAACGCCTGTTGGATACCTACCATTTCCGTGACGCACAGAAAGAAGCGATGAACCTGGCCCGTATCGGAAATAAGTATCTCGCTGATATGGAGCCTTGGAAGTTGGCGAAGACGGATATGCCCCGTGTCGCTACGATCATGAACATCGCTTTGCAGATTACGGCTAATCTGGCGATCGCTTTTGAGCCGTTCTTGCCGTTTAGCATGGAGAAACTGAACAAGATGCTGAATGTAGAGCCGTTGGGATGGAATCGCCTAGGTGCTACGGATCTATTGGAGGCCGGTCATCAATTAGGCAAGGCAGAGTTGTTGTTCGAGAAGATAGAGGATAGCGTGATCGAGGCCCAAGTGCAGAAATTATTGGATACGAAGAAAGCGAATGAGGAAGCGAATTATAAGGCGAAACCGATCCGTGAGAATATTGAGTTCGATGATTTCATGAAACTGGATATCCGTGTGGGTACGGTTCTGGAATGCGTGAAGGTACCGAAAGCGGATAAGCTGCTTCAGTTCCGTATAGACGATGGCCTGGAGAAACGCACTATCGTGTCGGGTATCGCCCAACATTATAAGCCGGAGGAATTGGTGGGCAAGCAAGTTTGCTTCATCGCAAACTTAGCTCCCCGTAAGCTGAAAGGCATTGTGTCCGAGGGTATGATTCTCTCCGCTGAGAATTTCGATAGTAAGCTGGCGGTTATCACTCCGGAAAAAGAGGTGAAACCGGGTAGTGAGGTGAAATAATAAGGTAAACGCAATAATGAGGGGGCTATTCCGTTTTAACGATGGGATAGCCCTATTTTTTGAATGGATAAGATGCTTGAGAAACAAATACAGATGGTAGATCTGCGGAAGCAGTATGAACGTTTGCGTAGCGAGATTGATCCCGCTATGCAAACGGTGATAAATGCTTGCGCCTTTATCAATGGCCCTCAGGTGAAGGGATTTTGTAACCATTTATCAGATTATTTAGGTGTTCCTTATGTGATCCCGTGCGGCAACGGTACGGATGCCTTGCAAATCTCCTTGATGGCATTCGGCTTACATCCGGGCGATGAGGTGATCATTCCGGCTTTTACATATATTGCTGCGGCTGAGGTTGCTTTGGCTCTTGGCCTAGTGCCGGTATTAGTGGATGTAGATCCCCAAACATTCAATATAGACCCGGAAAAGATCGAAGATGCCTTGTCTGAAAAGACGAGAGCTATTATCGCGGTTCATCTTTTTGGCCAATGTTGTGATATGGAATCGATCTTGCGTATCGCTGGCCGCCATAATCTATATGTGATCGAGGATAATGCCCAGTCCATCGGTGCTAATTATACTTTCTCGGATGGAACGGTGAAGAAAGCCGGTACGATCGCCTCTATAGGAACGACCTCCTTCTTCCCTTCGAAACCGTTGGCTTGTTATGGTGATGGTGGGGCGATGTTTACTTCCGACGCACGATTGGCCGAACGCCTGCGAATGATCGCTAATCATGGGCAAAAGGTAAAATATCATCATTCTTTGGTAGGCTGCAACTCCCGTTTGGATACCTTACAGGCCGCTGTCTTAGATGTTAAGCTTCGGTATTTGGATGAATTTGCCGCTGCTCGTTGTAAAGTGGCCGCTAGATACGATGTTGCCTTTTCCGGATTGGATGCTGTACGCAAACCGCTAAAATCAGCCTTTTCATCGCATGTTTATCATCAATATACAGTACAGCTAGCTGTAGATAAGAGGGATCAAGTACAAGCAGCGTTAAAAGAACGAGGTATTCCTTCTATGGTTTATTATCCATTGCCTTTGCAGGAGCAAGAGGTGATGAGGGGCCGATGCCGGATTTCCGGGGATTTGAATGTCGCTTCTCACTTGAGCCGATCCGTATTATCCTTGCCGATTCATACGGAGATGGCAGAAGAGGAGCAGACTTATATTATAGAATCTATAAAGAGTGTTTTATGAATAAGAAAATACGTTTCGCCGTGATCGGCTGTGGTCATATAGGTAAGCGTCATGCCGAGATGATTACCCGGGATGCGGGTGCGGAGTTGGTCGCTTTGTGTGATATCCGTCCGAAAGAGGAGCTGGGGATCGAGGCTTACACAGTCCCTTTCGCCCGGAATATAGATGAGCTATTCCGTTTGGGATTGGATATAGATGTGGTGAATATTTGTACGCCTAATGGTTTACATGCCGAGATGGCGATCCAAGTGATAGAAAGCGGACATCATGTGGTCATAGAAAAGCCGATGGCCTTGACCTTGGCGGATGCAGAGAAAGTGGTTTATACCTCGTTGAGATTCCGCAAGCAGGTATTTTGCGTGATGCAAAACCGATATTCCCCGCCTTCGGTCTGGATCAAGGAGATGGTTGAGTCCGGGAAATTAGGCCGGATTTATATGGTGCAGCTGAATTGCTACTGGAACCGTGATGAACGCTACTATAAACCCGGAGGATGGCATGGCGACGCTGCCTTGGATGGTGGTACCTTATTCACCCAATTTTCCCATTTCATTGATATCATGTACTGGTTGTTCGGGGATATCTGTAATATCCAGACCCGTTTCGCCGACTTCAACCACGAGAAATTGACCGCCTTTGAGGATTCCGGTTTCGTGACTTTCAACTTCGTGAACGGGGGAATGGGTAGTTTGAGCTACTCTACGGCGGTATGGGACAAGAATCTGGAAAGCAGCATGCTGATCGTGGCCGAGAATGGTAGCGTGAAAATCGGCGGTCAATATATGAATGAGGTAGAATATTGCCATATCAAGGGGTATGAGATGCCGGAATTGGCTCCTACCAACCCCGGCAATGATTATGGCCCTTACAAAGGCTCTGCCCAAAACCACAACTTCGTGATCCGTAACGTGGTCAATGTCCTTTCCGGTGCCCCCGGCGAGATCATAACGACTAACGTCTTGGAAGGTATGAAGGTGGTGGATATTATACGGAGGATTTATGCGTTGAAGGGGTAAAGAGCCATTCCCAGGGACTACCTCGACTTATCTTGTTTTGTATACAGAACAAAAATAGGGAATTTCACAATACTTAAGTGCATCGACCAAGTATCTTAGTTGCGTTGGCAAAGTATCTTAAGATACTTGGTCGATGAAGTTAAGATACTTTGCTAACAAGGGAATTTTGGTGATGGTTGCCCTGTTTAATGAACAATGCGATTGTGAATATCTGGAAAAATAGCTAACTTCGCAACCTTATAAAGGCTTCAACGATACCGGATGACAATAACTGAGTTCAACATAAAAAAACTGGATTATCTGCTTATGCTGTATGGTATGAGTAAGGAACAGTTATTGTCTTATTTGAACGAGGGGAGAAAGAGAGTTTTTACATTAGAGGATATTAGTGGCGATGAAATAAAAGTATCGTTACTGAAACGAATACAATCGAGGGCGAGTGCTCCTAGGCCGATTATATCGCCATTGTATTTAGAAACCATGCAATATGCTTATTACAATGGCTTGGTTTCTGAAGCATCTTTCTGTGAGCGGTTGAAAATTCCTCAAAATAAAATAGATAAATATTTATGATTGGAATTATTGATACAAGTTCTTTGTTGGCGATCGTGCGATATTACCTCTCGATTAAGGACGAGGCCAAATTGTTGCCGCCAGCTCCTAAAAAGTTCAGTAACCAATTAGATAATAATTTTTATATCCCTCTTCAAAAAAAGCTTTTGACTGAAGAATTGTATGCGCAACAAAAAGACGCATATATGCAGACTGGGGACGTAAAAATGATTTTGTATGCCTTGAACAATAAATCATTAAAGCCAATCATAATTACGGAGGAAACTCCCCAGAGTAATGACGGGAAACTTTTCAAAAAGTTACCTGTTATTTGCGATTTCTTAGAAATTGATCATATTTCCATTTCAGAATGGTTATCTTTCAATGGCGTGAAATTAAGTTGGACGCATCCGTAATCTATAATTTACCATAAATATCAAATGGCGGAACAATCATTAAAAGATAAGACAGCGAAAGGGCTCTTCTGGGGAGGGGTAAGTAATGGTGTGCAACAGTTGTTGGGGATGTTGTTTGGTATTTATCTGGCACGTACACTTAATGCTGAGGATTATGGATTGGTTGGGATGTTGGCGATATTTAGTGGAATTGCTAGTACGATTATCAATAGTGGATTTACAGTGGCACTAACTAATAAACAAGAAGTTACGCATAAGGAATATAATGCGGTCTTTTGGTTTATGGTTTTTACAGGTTTACTTTTGTATGTAATTTTATTTTTTAGTGCGCCTTTGATTGCAGGGTTTTATAAACGTCCTGAATTAATAGCATTATCTCGTGTGTTATTTATTAGTTTCTTTTTAGCTGGTATAGCAGGGGTTCCATATACGGTAATGTTTAGAAAACTGATGGTAAAGGAACAAGCTAAAATTGATATTGTTTCTTTATTATTATCAGGAATAGTGGGTGTGTCGTTAGCGGTGAGTGGGTTTGCTTATTGGGCATTAGCGATTCAGAGTTTGGTATATGTCGGAATGAACTCTTTGTTGAAATATTATATATCTCCTTGGAGACCAACTTTTGAGCTAGACTTTAGGCCTCTAAAAGGAATGTTCTCTTTTAGCGTGAAATTGTTTTTGACCAATGTGTTTACTCAAATTAATAATAATATTTTCTCTGTTTTGCTAGGACGATTTTACAGTGCAAATCAAGTGGGATATTATTCTCAAGGTAATAAGTGGATGGCGATGGGTGGCTCTGTTATATGTGGTATGATTAATAGTGTTGCACAACCTATTTTTGCTCGATCATCTACAGATAAAGATTACCAAGTTAAAATTTTTAGAAAGATGTTGCGCTTTACGGCATTTGTATCATTCCCTTTGATGTTGGGGTTGGCTTTTATCTCAAAAGAGTTTGTTCTTCTGATACTTGGTGAAAAATGGTCTAATAGTATTCCTATATTGCAGTTATTATGTATTTGGGGAGCTATATCTCCTATTCAAGTCTTATATTCACAAATTGTTATTAGTTGTGGACGTTCTGATTTCTACTTAAATAATCATGTTGTAATAGGATTAATTCAATTTTTCTTGGCTTTTTATATGACAAGATACGGAATTTTAGCGATGACAGTAGGTTACGTAGGTGTGTATTCTATTATTTGGATGTTAATGTGGCATGTTTATTTGAGTAAATTAGTTCCTATTCGTTTGTCAAGTGTATTATGTGACATTATGCCATATTTAGTATTGACTTTATCCTCGATAAGTATCGTTTTCTTTATCACAAAAAATATGGAGAATCTGTTGCTTCTGTTGATCTTAAAGATTATCTTAGTCGCAATATTGTATATATTATTTGTTTGGTTAACAGGTTCTAAGATATTTAAGGAGAGCATTGTTTTTATTAAAGGACTTAAATCGTAACAAGATGGCAAGATATGATGTAGTAATAGTTGGTGCGGGGTTGTTTGGCTCTTTGTCTGCATATAAATATAAAAGCCTCGGTAGAAAGGTTCTTGTAATAGATAAACGCTCTCATGTTGGGGGAAATTTATACTGTGAAAGTATAGAAGGAATCAATGTACATAAGTATGGGGCTCACATATTCCATACTTCTAACAAGAAAGTATGGGATTTTGTAAATTCATTCGTTGAATTCAACAGATTCACAAATTCTCCATTGGCTAATTATAAGAATATCTTATACAATCTGCCTTTTAATATGAATACTTTTTATCAGCTTTGGGGTACCAAAACTCCTGCGGAAGCAAAAGCTGAAATTGAACGTCAACGCGCAGAAGTGCAGATTGATGACCCTAAGAATCTGGAAGAACAAGCACTATCTCTTGTGGGAAAGGATATTTATGAGAAATTGATCAAAGGATATACGGAGAAGCAATGGGGAAAAAGCCCTCGTGATTTACCCGCTTTCATAATAAAGCGTATACCTCTTCGATATACTTTTGATAATAATTATTTCTCTGATATTTATCAGGGTATTCCTTCAGGAGGATATAATGGTCTTATATCAAAGCTATTGGAAGGGTGTGAGGTGCTTTGTAATACTGATTTTTTTAAGGATCGTCCATATTTTGAGGCGTTAGCAAATCAAATAGTGTATACTGGTAGAATTGATGAATATTTTACCTTTAGTGAAGGACATTTGGATTTTCGAAGTTTATATTTTGAACAAGAATTATTAGATATTGATAACTATCAAGGTAATGCAGTCATAAATTATACAGATGCTGATATTCCTTATACAAGGATTATCGAGCATAAACATTTTGAATTTGGGACACAGCCTAAGACTGTTATTACACGTGAATACCCTATCTCTTGGCAAGAAGGTGCAGATCCTTATTATCCTATTAATGATGAAAGGAATACAACTTTGTTTGAAAAATATAAATATTTGGCAGATCGTGAAAAACATGTTTGTTTTGGGGGACGTTTAGCTGAATACAAATATTATGATATGAACCAGATAGTAGAAAAAGTTGTCATTGTATGATACAGGCTAGAATTTTAAAACATCAGATTTATATTTATTGTCCTGCAAATTTTGTAACAGGTGGGACGGAGTTATTGCATCAATTGGTAGATGTGTTGAGGAATAATGGTGCGGAGGCTTATATCTATTATATAGGTGAACCAGATGCGGCAATCCCGGATGCTTTTAAGAGATATAATATTCAACAAAGTTTGGAAATTGTCGATAGAGAAGACAATATTGTCGTATTGCCAGAAACATTGTTTAAACATCATATAGACATCAAATATGCTCGCATTTACTTATGGTGGTTGAGTGTGGACAATTTTTATAATGGTTGTATGTTTAATTTACCATTAAAAGAGTTGTTTGCTTTTAGTAAACGAATGTTTGTAGATCGTTTTGTTCTGAATTTTAAGGGATATGCAAGTCCAAAGGATAAGAGAGGTCGGATTTCTTTAAATAGCCTTTCTTCAGAACGGTATGTGTCCCTGTATCAGTCGGAATATGCTCATCATTTTCTTTATACGAAAGGGTTTAAATATGTATTGCCTTTAAAAGATTATATCAATACGGAATTTTATGAGATACCTAAAGTTTCAGGACGTGAGAATATCGTGTTATATAATCCAGCAAAAGGTATAGAATATACTAGGCGATTAATACGTTTGTCTCCTGACTTAGAATGGCGTCCTATACAAGGTCTTAAACGTAAACAGTTAGTAGAGCTTCTAAGGAAAAGTAAATTGTATATAGATTTTGGTAATCATCCGGGGAAAGACCGTTTGCCTCGTGAGGCAGCATTGAATGGTTGTTGTCTTATTACAGGAATTAGGGGAGCTGCTTATTTTTACGAAGATATTCCAATTCCGGATATTTATAAGCTTGATGAGAAGAAAGTTTCTAAGGGAGATGTCATTTCTTTGATAAGAAATGTATTGGCAGATTACGAGAAATGTTCCTCTGACTTTAATTATTATAGGAGTCGGATTTTGATGGAAAAGGCTGAATTTGAGGAAGATGTTAAAAAGCTTTTCTTGAGGGAGTCGGTATGATTAGTATTATATATGTAAATTATAAAACAGCTTCGTTGGTAATAGATAGTATTAAGTCTGTTAAGGAAAATACAACAGGGGTAGACTATGAGATTATAGTTGTGGATAATGCTTCTGGTGACTATTCCTTGGATTTGATAAGGAAACAATATCCAGAGATTATTTGTATTCAAGCAGATGATAACTTGGGTTTTGGAAAAGCTAATAATTTGGCTCTTGATCAAGCGAAAGGTGATTGTATCTTGTTTTTGAATCCTGATACACTATTGTTGAATAATGCTCTTTTCGAATTATATTCATTTTTAAGGTCTTCGGATAAAATAGGAGCTTGTGGGGGGAATTTGTATGATGAGGATAATAAGCCGACAACCTCGTTTAGCCGTAAATATCCGTCTTTCTTTTGGGAGCTACTATCTATTATGTACATATCGCCAATCTCTTTATCTCATCCTCGATCTATATTTTTCAATGTATCAAATAAACCCATACGGGTTGCTTCTATTGTTGGTGCAGACCTGATGGTGAGGAAATCTGTTTTATCTCAGGTAGGTGCTTTTGCTCCTGAGTTCTTTATGAACTATGAAGAAACAGAGTTGTGTCATCGGATCCATAAAGCTAAATTTGATATTTATTCTGTCCCTTTAGCAAAGATTACTCATCTGGAGGGTCGTGCTTCTTATATAAAGCAATCTCGTCTTTATTTTTTATATGAGGGGCAATACATTTACTTTCGAAAGGTTTATGGTATCTTTGGCTGCCGATTGATCTTTGTTATTACCCAGTTGAAAAGTTATATTCGTATTCTTCAATTCTTATTGTTGGGAAATCCGGAAAAACGTTCTTATTGGAAAATGAAGTTGGAGACAAATAGGCAAGTATGGAGCTCCGAAAAGATAAAACGCATTTTGAAATGAAAAAGAAACTTGTGGTTTTTCATCCGGCGATAGCTCCTTATCGAGTAGATTTTTTTAATTCTTTGAATAAGGAGTTTGATGCTATATTCTATTTTGAGTTTGGAGATGTATTGGAGCAATCATTCGCTCAAGATGAGTTGAGAGGGCGATTGGAATTTGCACCTCGCTTTCTGGCTCCGGGATTATTCGGGATTAAGAATCTTAGGACGCAGGTTTTCTCGATATTGAGGAAGGAACAGCCGAATGTGGTATTTTGTAGTGAGTATAATATATTGGGTTTATTATTGCTGGTTTATAAATTTCTATTCAACAGGAAATTGTCTATTTTTACGATCTGTGATGATAGTAAAGAGATTGCTGAAAGTGCAAGTCTTGTGAAAAGATGTATGCGTTTTATTGCGGTTAAGTTTTACAGTGGTATTATCTTGACAAACGATGATGTGCTGTCTTGGTATGTTAAACACTTTCAGGTGAAGCGGAAATTTTTGTTTTTCCCGATTATCCAAAAAGATCAAGATTTTAGGTTGCTATTGGAGAATGCGTTGCCTGTTTCTAAGATATTGGAGGATACGTATCATCTAAGAGGTAGGCAAGTTCTGCTGTTTGTCGGTCGTTTAATAGATATCAAGAATTTATTCTTTTTACTGGATACTTTAGCCTTGGTTGTAAATAGGTATCCTAAGGCTATTCTTTTATTTGTAGGTGATGGTGATCAGCGAGTGGCTTTAGAGCGACATGTGGAGAGAAATGGATTGGCTGACCATGTGATTTTCGCTGGGAAAAAGCAAGGTAAGGATCTATATGCTTGTTATAATGTCGGCCAGATATTTGTGCTGCCAAGTTATTATGAGCGTTTTGGAGCGGTGGTGAATGAGGCATTATTGGCTGGTTGTTATACCTTATGCTCTTCTGCGGCAGGAGCCGCCTGTTTGGTTAATCCTTTAGAGAATGGTGCGATTTTTGATTCTCACTCAAAAGATGGGCTGGTAGAGCAATTGACAGTAGCTTTGGATATGACTCCTGTTTTATCAGAGTTGAGACTTAAGGAGAATAAGATGCTAAATAGTTATGATACATATTTTGCTAATTTTATGAACCGATTAGATGACTTGTTGAATAAATAGAATTGATGATGAAAGTTTATTATTACCATATGGTGCCCATTAAATCTTATTATGAAGATTGGAAGGCAGGAAAGATTCCCGGACATCTTTTATATGGTCTGACACATTTATCTCAATATGGTGTTGAATGTATATATCATGCCTTTCCCTTCAATCCCTATCTTCATAAGTGGAAACTGATGTTTTACAACTTGAGAAAGATATTGTCTTGTTCTCAAAGTTATGATGCGGTTTATGCGGTCACTCATACAGGTTTGGAACTATTGATTTTTATGAGGGCATTAGGCTTATTTAGAAAGCCTATAGTGATTTGGCATCATACGGCAGTGGTAGTTCCAGAGAGTCCTATTAGAAGGTGGGGGTCTGCCCTTTTCTATAAAGGGATTGATAAAATGTTCTTTTTTAGTGAGGCCTTATTGAGTGAATCTTTGAAAACGAAAAAGTTAAAGAAGGAAAATGCTTTTGTAGTTCATTGGGGGGGCGACTTGGTCTTTTATGATCGTTTGATAGCAAAGAGACAAACCTCATCTCATTTTGTATCTACGGGTCGAGAGAATCGTGATTTTATAACGCTTATTCGGGCTTTTAGCCAGTTAACGGAATCCTGTGATATTTATACGACTCGATTTGGAGGAAGAGTCAGTGATTATGAACTACTTGTGCAAAAAGAAATAGGTGTGTTAAAAGAGAATATACATTTCCATATTGTAGATTCCACTCATCTTGAAATGGCAGAGAAAACGAATAATGCTTTTGTTGTTTTGATTTGTTGTTTGAATTTTCCCTATACGGTTGGTCTGACTTCTTTGGTAGAGGCACTAGCTTTCGGATTACCTATACTATCTACGGATAATCCGACCTTTCCGTTTGATGTAGAGAAAGAGCAGGTTGGAATAAAAATCGCATATGGGGATGTGAACGGTTGGGTTGAGGCAATCCAATATTTGAGTAGCCATCCAGAAAAAGCCAAGCGTTTAGGGGAAAATGCGAGACGATTGGCTGAACGTACCTATAATTTAGAACGATGTACAAAGGAAATAGCTTTGGCTTTGTTGACCGTATAGTTAAAAAATTAGTTGGAATGAAAATAGGAATTTTATATATAGGAATAGGTAAATATTTGAGCTTGTGGGATGATTTTTATAAAACAAGTCAGAAGTATTTGTTCCCGGATGCTGAAAAAATCTATTTTGTATTTACAGATAGCGATGATTTTTTTCCTGAATCAGTTGTAAAATTGTATCAAAAAGACTTAGGGGGAAGAAATAATACATTGTATAGGTTTAAAATGTTTTATGAACATAGGATTGCTTTGTCTCAATGTGATTATTTGTTTTTCTTCAACGGGGATGTTATTTTTAAACGGACAATTCTGAGTAAGGAACTGATTCCATGTGAAAGCGAGGGTTATTTATTGGCTTTATCTTGGCATATATATCAAATAAAGTCTCCTAAAAAGTTTCCATATGATAGAAATCCAAATTCCTTGGCTTATATTTCTTATGATGAAGGAGTGTATTACTTTCAAGGAGGATTAAATGGTGGACGTACAAAGGAATATTTGGAACTTGCTGAACAGTGTATGATTGCGGTAGATATAGATGTGGAAAAAAATAATATAGCAGCTGTTGCTGATGAGTCTTATTTAAATAGGTATCTACTAAATAAAAAAATAAAGATTGTGGATACCATATATGGAAAACCAGAGAAGTTCTTTTTCCCCATACATGCAAAAATAATTTTTAGAGATAAAGGTACTTTTTTTCATTCTAAAGGTATAGAACATGTGGGCTGTATTAATTATAAACCTGCTTTACTTAGATTTTTCATTGATTTAAGTAAGTATTTGAGATACTTTCGCAAAAAGTGTTTATTGTTTTTTCATGATTGATAGGGTCGTTTGATTGAAATTTTTATTTGATATTCATAAAGCATTATTGTTTAATCTAATATGTTCAGTACCTTTGGGTTGATAAGAGTAGTTACAATAGAATGAAAGAAAACCAACATACCGAATTTAAGGAGTCATGGCATGACGAATATACCCGTTATATATCAGCTTTCTGTAATACGGAGGGTGGTGTATTATATATCGGTATCGATGATAAAGGAGAAGTTGTAGGGATAGAGCAGCCAAAGAAGTTGATTGAGAAACTGCCGAACTTTATCGCTCAGAAAACGGGTATTATGCCTCTTATCCATTTGAGGGAGAAGGCCGGTAAAGAATATTTGGAGATAGAAGTCCAACCTTCTGCCATGCCGATTTCCGTGCATGGACGGTATTATACCCGGAGTGGAAGCGTTACTTCCGAGCTACAAGGGAATCAGCTAAATATGTTTTTGGCTGCGAAAATGGGGTTGACATGGGAAAGTGTGATCGAGGAGGATTTATCTCGATCTCACCCCTCTAGACCTCATAATAAATTGATAGCGGATGTCTTTTACAAGGCAGGTTTTATGGAAAGTTGGGGGCGGGGAACACAACGTATTATTGATAACTGCGTAGCTGAGGGATTATCCGCTCCTATGTATGAGTATAAGATGGGATTTTTGTACTTAACTTTTTCTCATGAGCGGGTAAATGAGCTTACTGATACAGAGCTGTCTATAGGCTCGTTGCAAATAAGCCATCTGTTACTCAATTAGAATTAGCTGCGGAGTTGCGGCTAACGGTACAATATATTCGCAAAATAATGAAGGCGTTGAAAGATAAGAATTACATAGAACGTGTAGGTGCAGATAAAAATGGTTATTGGAAAATAATAGAGAAGTCATGAAGATATTGATATTAAATACCTCTGAATTAACTGGTGGAGCGGCAGTCGCCGCGAACCGACTAGCGAAAGCATTGGGTAAATCTGGTGTAGAGGTTTCTATGTTAGTACGTGATCGGAAAACAGACCATGTAAAAGTTTTCTCGGTAAATAATTCATGGACTTCACATAGGCTTAATTCTTTTCGTTTCATTTGGGAACGACTGATAATCTTTATCTGTAACTTCTTTAGCAAGAAGAACCTCTTTCAAGTTTCCATAGCCAATACAGGCACGGACTTATCGAAGCACCCATTAGTGCAACAGGCGGATGTGATTCATCTGCATTGGGTTAATCAAGGATTTCTATCTCTTTCTGATATTAAGAAATTAGTAAATACCGGAAAACCCATTGTGTGGACTATGCATGATTTGTGGCCTGCTACGGCTATTTGTCATTATCCGGGAGGATGTGAGAAGTATATATCGAATTGTTATCAGTGCCCGATGCTGAAACGAAATCCGTTTTTTGATTTAGCGGCTTCTGTTTTTAAGGAGAAAGGGAAAATAGGGTTATCTAAGATTACATTTGTCGGTTGTAGCCGATGGATAATGGAAGAGGCCAAAAAAGGCAATTGGTTGAGAACAGCCTGTTTTACCTCGATTCCTAACCCGATTGACGTGACAGCCTTTAAGCGTATGGAAAAGCAGGTGGCCCGTAAACGATTCGGCCTGCCGGAAGATAAGTTCCTCCTTCTTTTTGCCGCCGCTAAGCTTTCAGATACCCGGAAAGGAGCGATTTTTTTGATCGAGGCTTGCGAAAAACTAAAAGAGAAATACCAAGATCGCATAGAAATCGTGTTGATGGGAAATAGCTCGGAAGAATTGATTAGCCAGTTTCCTTTTAAGGTGAATACGCTGGGATATATATCGGATCAAGACTCTATGATTTCCGCTTATGCCTGTGCCGATATGTTCGTTATTCCTTCGTTGGAGGATAACTTACCCAATACGATTATGGAGTCGATGGCATGCGGTACGCCTTGTGTGGGATTTGAGACAGGAGGGATTCCGGAGATGATAGATCATTTGAAGAATGGGTATGTAGCTAAATATAAGGATACAAATGATTTGGCTGTAGGGATTAAGTGGATAATTGACAACCAAAAGACTTTTCGATTTAGTGAGGCTTGCGTCCGCAAGGTGCATGATTGTTATAGGGAATCGGTTATTGCCGAAAAATATATAGCTTTGTATCAGAGCCTGTGTAATAAGAGAAAATAGCGTGAAAGAAGATCAGCATATCGAAGTAAGAATGAATGCTTGTTGGTAGGTGATTGAAAGCAAATGAAAATTGCTACATTTGTGGAAAAATGGAATAAATGGACGATCAGCATAAGCCTGAATGGATTAAGGTGGACGAGTGGGATTTTGTAGAATATGTGGATAGCTTGTTACGTAGTCAAGAGGCTGTCGATTTAGAGTTTAAGACCGCTCGTGCCGGATTCCCAAATAGTGTGTGGGAAACGTATTCTTCATTTGCGAATACAGATGGAGGAACTATCGTTCTGGGAATAAAGGAGAAAAATGGGGCACTATTTGTGGAGGGACTTCTTCCAGAGCAAATTGTGTCTTATCGGCAAATCATTTGTAACCAATTGAATAATCCGGATTGCGTTAATGTTAATTTACTTACTGACAAGAATATTCAAGAGGTAGACTATAGAGGAAAATCTCTTTTGCTGATTTATGTTCCGAGAGCATCTCGTTCACAACGTCCTGTATATTTAACAAGAAATCCCTTGAATGGACATACTTATAAACGAAATAATGAGGGAGATTATAAATGTACGGATACGGAAGTTCGCAGAATGATTGCCGATGCGGATGAGGAACATCCGAGAGATTCTCGTATTTTATGTAATTATTCAATGGAAGATATTGATTTGGACTCACTTAAACAATATCGACTGCTACTTTCTAGTCGTCAGCCAGATCACCCTTGGTTGACACTTGATGATATGGCTTTTTTGAGAAAATTGGGAGGATATCGACAAGATAGGCAAACAGGTCAAGAAGGGTTTACTTTAGCGGGTATATTAATGTTTGGAAGGACAGAAAGTATAACGGATAATGAATGTGCTCCATCTTATTTTCCGGATTATCAGGAAAAAATGTCGGTAGATGAGAATGTTAGATGGACAGATCGCATTTGTATGGATGGAACTTGGGAAGCGAATCTTTTTCAATTTTATCGGCGTGTGTATCCTAAATTATCATCTGTACTGCCTAAGCCATTCCGTTTGGAGAATGGTGTGAGATTGGAAGATACTACCACGCATGTCGCTTTACGTGAGGCATTTGTAAATACATTGGTGCATTGTGATTATATGGAGGAAGGAAATATAACGATAGAACAATGGAAAGATCGTTATGTATTTAAAAATCCCGGAACACTGCTAGTGAGTAAGGCCCAGTATTATGCCGGAGGTGAAAGTATATGCCGTAATAAGAGCTTGCAAAAGATGTTTATGCTGATTGGCTTCTCTGAGAAAGCAGGAAGTGGGGTGAATAAGATTTTTATGGGTTGGAAAAATGCGAATTGGAGACCTCCATTTGTGGAGGAGCAAAGTCACCCGGATCGGGTGGTGTTGAATTTACCGATGGAAAGTTTGTATCCAGAGGAAGTTTTAGAAGAACTTAAGCGTCTGTTTGGACGGGAAATTGAAAGAATTCCATATGATCAATTCACGGTTTTGGCTCTTTGTTACTCTGAAAAACAAGTATCTAATGAAAGACTTCAATATATTTTGAACCAACATAGCTCAAATATTACAAAGCTACTAAAAAGTATGTGCAATGCTGGTTTTTTGGAGTCTATAGGAAATGGCCGGGGAACTAGGTACCGTTTGCTGTTTTTGGAGAAGGATGAAAGCAAGCCTCAAAAGGATGAAAGCAAGTCTCAAAAAGATGAAAGCAAGTCTCAAAAAGATGAAAGCAAACTGGAGAAGGATGAAAGTAAGAAATATATGCGTTATGAGGATTTGTCGAGGTTAATACTATCTGTTTGTGAGGATTATGTAGCTCTGGAAATAATAGCGGAAGCTGTTCATAGAGAGGCTTCTTATTTAATTAATCGGGTTATACCAAGAATGTTAGAGGATGGGCTACTAGAGAGATTATATCCGTCTTCTCCTAAGCATCCTTTACAAAAATATCGTGTGAGACAAGTCGGAAATTTATAAGAGATAATGGAAATGAATCAGCAACCTACATTTTCGATCATAACGATCACCTATAATGCGGAGCGATGGTTGGAGCGTACGATATTGAGCGTACTTAGCCAGTCGTATCCGAATATCGAGTATATATTGATTGACGGAGCGTCGAAGGATAAGACCGTGGAGATCATCAAGCAATATGAGTCCGGTATCGCTTCTTGGATAAGCGAGCCTGATAAAGGCTTGTATGATGCTATGAATAAGGGATTGAAGCGGGCTACGGGGGATTATGTGTGGTTCCTGAATGCGGGGGATACACTTTATACCGCAGATACCGTGCAAAGAATTGTGGCGTCTTTGAAAAAGAAAGTATCTTTGCCAGACGTGATTTACGGAGAGACCCGGATCGTTGACGCGGAGGGTGGATCATTAGGGATGCGTAGATTGAAAGCACCGGAGAAACTGACTTGGAAAAGTTTCCGGATGGGAATGTTGGTTTGTCACCAGTCGTTTATATCAAAACGGGAGATCGCTCCGTTATATAATACGGAATACCGTTTGACGGCGGATTATGATTGGTGTATCCAATGTCTGAGACGATCGAAAAGAATACATAATACACGTTTGATCCTGTCTAATTTTTTGGAGGAAGGGTTAAGTAGTGTGAACCGGAAAGCTTCCTTAAAGGAGCGATATGAGGTCATGTGTAAGTATTATGGCAAGGTGTCGACGATTCTGTTGCATGGTTGGTTCGCCGTGAGATTCTATTTTGCCAAATGGTTTAAAGGTAGAGTATAAACAATAAATTATAGATAAGTTTTATGCGGAGTATAATGAGTAAATGGGGAAAACATATCGCAGCGATAGCCGTATTCTTGGTATTGACGGTGATTTATTTTTCTCCGGCCGTATTTGAGGGTAAGGTCGTCCGGCAAGGGGATACGGAAAAGGCTATCGGTATGGGGAATAGCCAGATGGATGAATATGAGAAGACGGCCCAACCGGGAGAATTCAGCGCATGGTCCGATGCCATGTTTGGCGGAATGCCTTATGTGTCGGGATATGGCAATCCAGCTCCACGGTTTCCCGGATATCTTTTAGTGGAGAAGCCTTTAAAAGCGCTGGGGTATATGGATGCGGGGATGGTGTTTACCGGATTCGTTTGTTTCTATATCTTAATGTGTGTCATGGGCGTAAATTGGTGGTTGGCGATCGCTGGTGCTATCGCTTTCGCTTTAGCGTCTTATAATCTGATCATTATAGAGGCCGGCCATGTCACGAAAGCGTATGTAATCGCTTATATGCCATTAACGTTGGCGGGTATGGCCCTGTTGTTCAAGCGTAAGTATTTATGGGGGGCGGTCGTGTTCTTGTTGGGTGTTGCTTTCTCTATCGCGAATACGCACCTGCAAATCACTTATTATTTATTATTACTTTGCTTCTTCGTTTATTTGGGATATTTGTTCAATAAACTGAAGGAAAAAGCTTATAAAGAACTGGGTACGGTAACCGCTATTATGGCTGGATGCGTGATATTGGCGGTGTTGCCGAATGCCCAGAATATGTATGCTCAATGGGATTTGGGACAGAACTCTATCCGTGGGGCTACGGAATTAACGACAACGACCCCTTCGGGCGAGAAGATTTCTTCCGGCTTGGACAAGGATTATGCGTTCGCTTGGAGCTATGGAAAAGGGGAGTTGTTGACCTTGTTGGTTCCGAATGCCTATGGTGGAAGTTCGGGTGGAATGCTAGGCCCGAATTCTGAGTTATATAAGGAATTAAGGGCGAAAGGCGCTCAAGTCGGAAAAGAGGTACAGGCTCCTACCTATTGGGGAGAGAAGACATTTACTTCCGGGCCGGTTTATTTCGGGGCATTGGTCTGCTTCTTGTTTGTTCTGGGAATGTTCGTGATCCGGAATCCGATGAAATGGTGGTTATTCGGAGGTTCTGTCTTTTTGATATTGCTGGCATTGGGACGTAATTTTGATAGCTTCAATGACTTTATGTTCCATTACTTGCCGATGTATAATAAGTTCCGTACCGTAGAGATGGCATTGGTTATTCCGGGTATGGTATTTCCTATTATCGCTATATGGGGATTGAAAGAGGTGTTATCCGAGGCCGTGAGCGATGCCTTGTTGAAGAGAGGATTGATCGCTGCTTTGGCTATCACGGGGGGGCTTTCTTTAATCCTTTGGTTGATGCCGAGTATGCTGTTGGATTTCCGTTCTTCTTTCGACGCTCAATATCAGTTGCCGGATTGGTATTACAACGCCTTGTTAATGGATCGTGCTTCCTTGGCTTCGGCGGATGCGTTGCGCTCTTTGGTCTTTATCTTATTAGGGGCGGCTTTGTTGTTCTGGTTCTATACCTCGAAAGATCGGAAAAAGGTGGCGACATTCGTAGGGATCGGCGTTGCGGTCTTGATGTTGGTTGATTTATGGACGGTGGATAAACGATATTTGAACGATAGTAACTTTATCCGCCAGAAACCTACAGAGGTATATAAAGAGACGGTAGCCGATCAAGAAATCATGAAGGATAAGGACCTTTCTTATCGTGTCTTGAATTTGAATAATCCTTTCTTGGAGACAACAACCTCGTACTATCACCATTCCGTCGGTGGTTATTACGCCGCGAAGCTAAGACGGTACCAAGAACTGATCGACCACCGTCTGCAAGGAGAGCTTAACTCGGTTATCGGGGCTTTCCAGAAAGCGCAGACTGCGGAGGATTTGATGGGGGCGTTCGCTGCTTGCCCGTCCTTGAATATGCTCAATACACGTTATATTATCTATAATCCGGAGCAACCGCCTTTGAGAAATCCGTTCGCTTTCGGCAACGCTTGGTTTGTGGATAAAGTGGAGGTCGTGGAGAATGCGGATGCGGAAATAGCGGCGTTGAATACGATTAATCCGTTAACGACGGCGGTTGTCGATAAACGTTTCGCCAATGAGGTGAAAGGTTTCACGCCTCAATTGGACTCTACCGCTACGATAACATTGGATAGTTATCGCCCTAATAAGTTAGTTTATACGACGAAGACGAATTCTGAGCAATTAGCGGTATTCTCTGAGATCTATTATCAACCGGGATGGGAAGCTACGATTGATGGGAAGCCCGCTCCGCATTTCCGGGCGGATTGGATATTAAGGGCTATGTTAGTTCCTGCGGGAGAGCATCAGATCGTATTTGAGTTTAGACCGCAAGGTTATATTACGGCGGCTTATATTACTTCTTTCAGTTCGTTGATTATCTTGTTGTTATTGATTGGTGCGGTAGGATATTCGATTTGGAAAGCTAGAAAGCAAAAAGAGATATAAATTCCGGTTGGTTGTAGAGACGGGGCACGCCCCGTCTCTACA
>ULOC01055297.1_pt1 | contig 18812 bp, 40 predicted proteins | sample 1952181 | NCBI WGS metagenome assembly ULOC01 (sample SAMEA4835592, study PRJEB28245) | human gut metagenome | biome: gut microbiome; material: fecal sample | place: Denmark | collected 2008
AAATTATATCATTATTATCTTAATAACAAAAGAAAGATTATAAACTTTATTAATGGAGTTTATAATCTAACTACTTTATATACTATTGATAAAGTAGTTTATTAATTCCTTAATTCCTTAACCCTTTATCCGAACTCTTATCTTATCCCTTTACCCTTTAAGGAAAGAAAGAAAATATATAAAAGAAAGAAAGGAATATTCCCTAATGGTCTTCTCTTTTCTCTTCCCTTAATGGTCTAATGGTTTTAATAGTTTATTAAGAATTGTAAAGAATTGAATAACAATATGTTATAAAGTAATATGTTTGTGGAATAATAATAATATAAGGATAAGTTAATAAATTAATGGAGGATTAAACTATGTATAGAATAACTTATTATGTCGGTTGTAACGATAAAGATACTTTAAAGCAAGAATTATCTTATAATGATTTTATAATTGTATTTCAAACCTTGTTTAAAGATTTTACTTTGCAAAAGGGTAAAGGATATTTTACTAATGCTAAGGGTTATAAAACTATTGAGCAATGTTTTGTTATTACTTTAATAACTGATAATATAAAAGAGTTTAATGACAATATAATAAAAATAAATTGCGATAAATTAAAAACAAGACTTAATCAAGAGTCTATTCTGGTTACTAAAGAATTAATACAAGCTAGTTTTATGTAAAGATATGTAACAAGTATGTTAGATAATTATAATAAACGGGCATAAGAATAATACGGAGGTAAAATAAATATGAGTACAGTAACAACAAAGAATTTTAAAGTAAGATTACAATTTGCTAAATATATAGTTGAATGTATGGGAATAGATGAAGTCAGACATTACAAAAAAGAGTTTGGTCGAAACGTTGCACAAACAATATATGAATATGGATGTTTGGATTGTTATGACTATGATTTATATAAAACTCTAGTTGATTTAGGGGTAAATACCAAACCGGTAAGAGAATATAGTAAGGTATTAGACGGGGGTTGCACTGATAAACATAGAGAAGATATCAGAAATGAATACGTCAAGGCAATTACATATGCTCTACCATTAGTAGAAACTTTTAAAGATATGGATATGATAATGACTATATATAATAAAGCGTGGATAACTAAAGACGGCAAGCAGATACCTTATGGTAAGATGACCGACAATCATTTACGGAATACAATACAAATGATTGAGGCAAAATTGATACGTTTCATTAATAGGAATATGTCAAGGAATGAAGAATTAGACCCGCCAGAATGGGTAATCGACGCACTAACTTCCTTATATAAAGAGTACAATAATAGACTAGAAAAACAATAGAAAATATGAGTAAAGACTGGAGGTATAACAATGGCATTAGAAGATAACTTTTTAAAACTTGATTGCAATAATTATGATAGTGAAATAAAATATAGACTAGACAACAAAGACATATTGATAGAGGATTTATTTCAATTGTTTCTTGACGGTTATGTACCAATGGAAACGATAATCGAAGCCTTAGGATATACGCAAGACTAAAGGATTACAAGGATATAACCAAAATATAAATCAATATAAATGGAAACATAAAGGAGGTATAATATGACAATTAAGACTATAATAAATGATGACCCTGCTGAATATGATTTTGATGGGATAAAAAAATGTATGATAGAAATGTATGACTATGAAGATGGAAATATACCTGATAAAGATGTATGGGAGTATATATATATAATGATATAGAATATAGTTATGATGAAGGGTTACGTGACCTTAATGTCGATACAGAAGGTGAAATTATAGCTATTGCTAGTATGGGTTTATGGAATGGTAGATGTTCAGGATATGCGATACTAGATAAAAATAACCTAAAAGAAATATTATATTGTGGTAATAAAGACTTCAACCATCTATATTACGATGGGTTTAATGTGTATAAAAAAGCAAGCCATCACGATGGTACTAATCATATAATGTTTAGAGAAGTTAGACCTGATGTTGATATTGAAAAACTATGTGATAAGATTTATAACAATGAACCTATAAGTAAAGCAACATTAAATAGATACACAAGAAGTTTAAGAAGATACGTAAAACAAATATATGGATGGTAAATAATCTTAATGGAGGCAATATGAGAAGTTTGTTAGTTATTTATAATAAAGATATGGTAGCAATTAAATATATGTTGGATTGCGGAGCAACTATGGAAAGTATAACTAGATTTAATGGTGAAATGATTGACATAGGTTTGTTTGAAGATAAACTATATTGGGAATTAGTTAAGCTATTAAGGATAAGCAGCGCACAAGAATTAGTTTGTAACAATATGTAAAGATATAAATTGAAAGTTGTTATAATATATTCTGTTTAGGGTATAATATAAATATGGAGGTATTAATGAATAATACAATTAAAGAACGTAATACAGAAGTATTAAAGATATTAAAAAATGAAAAAGGATTTATTTACAAGGTATTAAAAAGTGTAAGAAATTTTTCAGGATTATCTTTTGAAGATAAACAGAGTATATTATATGAGTTGTTATTAATTGAAACTCAAAGATGGATTACATCAGATAAACCTTGTAAGCTAACTACATACTTATTCCCTAGATTAAAAAGAGAATTAAAAAGAAAACTAAATAAAGAACAATTACTTATTAATTCTTCTCTTAATGTAGATGAGATTGAATTAAGTCTTAAAGATACTACTCAATTAAAAGATGTTGATTATATTAAGAAGCTAGTATTAGAATTGATTGATAGTGAGTATGTACCCCATAAAGATGAAAAAGAATTATTAAAGATGAATTTTGTTGAAGGATATACTCCAAAAGAAATAGAACAACGTACAGAATTTACTACAAGAGAATTTGATTATATTAGAAAACAGTTTATTAATTCTGTTAAGAGAAGTATTAAGAATAGAAATTTTAAACCTAAGAAAACTCCGAACGTAATTCTAAGGAAGGTAGGATAAAATGAATTATAATTCACCAGTATTAATAATAGACTTTGATAGTTATATCTATAAAGCTATGACAGCAAGTAAGGTTTTATTTCCTATTGAAAAAAATATCTATACAGAAGTATTTGACTTAGATAAGAGTTTAGACTTTCTTGATGGTGAGATAGATAGATTATGTAGTACGCTACTAACTAATAACTTTTATCTAGTAGTATCAGATAAAGATAATTTCAGGAAGCAATTATATCCAGATTATAAATCTAATAGACCTGCTAAACCTGATATATGGTACAAGCTAAAAGAGTTAGTAGAAAAGAACTTTGATTTGATATCACTACCTAACCTTGAAGGTGATGATACTTGCAGGGTAATGTTTGAAGACCCAGCATTCCATCAAGGACAAAAGAAAATACTTGTAACAGTCGATAAAGACTTTTATTCATTCCCTTGTAATGTGTTTAGAGATTTGAATAACAATAACGATTATGAAGTTATATCTCCAGAAGAAGCACAACTATTCTTATTTAAACAGATACTAACAGGTGATACTTGTGATGGATATAAAGGTATTCCTAACTTTGGAGAAAAGAAGTTTGATAAAGTATGTGAGGAAAAGATGCTAACCTATCAATCAGTAAAGCAATTATATCTTGATAATGGATTAGAAGAAACGGACTTTGAAAAGAATAGAATACTTGCAACTATTATAGGGTATAATAAATACAACCAACAAACAGGAGTAGTAAACTATAAAGAATATCAGGAGTTGCCCAATGGCTAAAGAAGAAAAGAAATATGAGTATAATATAGGAACTTATGAAATAGTTTATAGAAAGTTTATATTAAGCCTACTTAATGAATATGATATAGACTATCAAGAAGAATGGGTTGGTAAATATGATGACTATATAAGACTACATTATGAACCTATATCTACAGTAGGGTTTATGTATAATGTACAAGTCAATGGTGAACCTAATGTGGTAAACTTTATAGATTACTTAATCAAACAGCACATAAAAAATATAGAGAAGTTAAACAAACTAATTAAAGAAACAAAGGAGGACAAGTAATGGCATACGGTTACAGAAAAAACAATCAAGGTTATGGACAACAGCAAGGTGGATACCAACAACAGGGAGGATATCAACAACAGCAAGGTGGATACCAACAACAAACTCCACCACCTCCACTACCTACCCCAGAAGAATTTATTAATGAGAGGATAGATATATACCTAATGTTTACAGAAGCTATTAAGGCTAGAGGCTTAGACCCTGCTGACTTTGCATTTGCGATGGGTGGGTGGGTAACAAGCTTTGCTATGACTAGAAAAGGAAAGTAATAGATGGAAAGTTTAATAACAGAGTACACGGTAGTACCTATTAAATGGGATAGAGCTTATCAAACAGAGATAGAAGCTATCTACAATATATATAATGAACAAAGAAATAAGATACTAGATTTGACTTGTCAGGATAGCGGAGTAACACTAGGGAATTACCTTGAAGATTTAATACGTTCTACTAATGTGTTCGTTGTATTAAATAATGATAGTAATATATGTGGGGTATTCTCACTAGGTGATATGTGGAAATACAAAGGTCAAGTAATAACTTGTAAAGCTCACGCAATAATTTCTAAACAATTCTGGGGTAAACAATCAAGAGAGATAATGAAATACTTTATGGATTATGCAGTTCTTAATTTCAATATCAGGAAGTTTATTGCAACAGTACCTCAATGTGGATATGGTATAATTAAACTACTTAAAGACTTAGGATTTCAACACGAAGGTACAATGAAAGAAAACTTAGTTTACTTAGATAAGAATAATAATCCGAAGTTGTATGATGAGTTAGTGTATGGATTGATAATTAAATAAGAGGGAGGAAGGCAAGGGCTGGCAGGAAACAGTCCATAAGACCAGCCTATTTTCTTTTACTATTCGGTAATAAAAGAGTTTTAAGGGTAATAAATCAATATGAAATTTACGGTACAGTAAAAAAAGGAGGAAACTAAAATGATTAGTTATAATTTATACACCACACCTAAGGAAGATTACATAACCTGTACTATCAGTAATGGTAAAGTATTGATATCTGCAAGTAACTGCTTGACTTATATTAGTATTATATACGAAGATGATAGAGAAAACAGACGTATTGAAGTATCTACTGAAAGAATTAATAAGTTTATACAAAAAGTAGCAAGGAAAATATTATGTACAGTGCAATAGAACTACCGATACTAAAGTTTATAGAACTAACTAAAAAACCTAGACTATTAAGGTTATATGAACAACTCTTATCAGAGTTTATAGATGTGTACTATGGAGTAATAGATTATGTCGCATTCACTGGTTACTCAACAGACTATGATTACTTTGGATATGAAAGCAAATCAGGATTATGGAAAGCATTAAATAAACTACAGAAGATGGGATTGATAGAAATACAAAAAGATAAAGGTAAGATAATAGTTAAAGGAACAAAGGTTGTATTAGATGAGTAATGGATATAAAGAACTATATACTAGAATAAATATCGTACACGAACTCCTAGTCAATAGATATATGTTGATGATTGTGTTTAATAATCTTAATGAAATACTTAACCATCTTGAAAGAAAAGAAAAGATAGCAATTAAGTCACTAACTAAAGAGCAACTAAAAGAATACAAGCAAATAAAACTTACAACAGGATATACAAAGTTTGAAAACTTTATGATTACTAATAAACAATATAATGGTTTGATTAAAGAATATGGGTTTGAGATTACAAGTAATGCTTGCGTATTGTTGGATAAACTTATAGCTAAGACAGGTAGAACATTCAAGAACCCATATAAAAAACTAAAAGAATGGGGTATCAACCTAGCTATGAAGGAAAGGATATCTGAATATACTGATAACATTATCAGAGCTGCAACGCAAGTGGATTATAAGATAATAGAAGATAGACAAAAAGCAATTCAATACATAATGGGTACTCCGTATTATTTGCGGAGTGTAGATGAAGGGTGTAAGTATCTTAAGGAGAAATTTAAATTATGAAAAAAACTAAAAGTATATGGGAAGATATTGGCAATATGTGCAGAGAAATGTATGAAGAAAATTTAAAAATATTGGATTATTATTATTCTACCCCCCAACTAAAAAAACATTTCTTTAACATACCTTTTATTACTTTTCCTATCAAAGATATAGATAATGATAACCAGCAAGTGGTTTATACTATCAAATCTTATGCAAAGAATAAAGGATGTAAAACCCATAAAGATATATATAAATTCTATGCTAGTTTATGGGTAGATGTTCTTGTAGATGGAAGATATCAATCGGAAAGATATGTATTAAGAGACTATAAGTATATACAAAAACAATGGGTACCAAGATGTCAACGGGTGTAAGTATCTTAGAGATAAGTTTAATATACAGGAGATATAGTTATGAGAGTTACAGTTAAACAACTAAAAGAAGCATTAAATAAAATAGATGATGAAAATGAACTGAATATTAGTTGTAGGAATGTGCCTGCGTGTTGGTATAAGAATGAACAAGTCTTTAAATCAGCAGTAAGGAGATATGAGGATGTACATAAGTCAAGGGAGTAATGAATACCTCCATTTAACTGTAAAAGAAATAACAGACTTTTCAATGAATGAGAGACCTTTTATGATTATCACTGGTAAAACAAAGATAATGGTACGTCATACTACAAGTCCATCAGGAATTAAACTAACAGACGCAACAGTAAGATGTTTTATTAAAGGACAACTAATTAATTATGTACTAGCTGAAATAGATGTAGGTGATAATATATTTATAGTAGGTAGAACAGATAGTATATATAATAAGAAATATAATTGTAGTGAAAGAATAACACAAGTAGATTTAATTTATAAAGAAGATTGGATGAAGTATTACAAGAATGGAAATGGCTTAAACCCAGTAGATGTGGAGGATATGTTATGATAAGTAGATTATTTAAAGCATTATTAATAGGATTTATATTATCTTTCTCTATTACGTTAGCAGCATTCAGTGCTACAGAAGAAGAACAAATAGAAGTATTAAAGGATGTTAGTAATACTTGTATAGAAAATCAAAGAGTATGTTTATTTAAAACAATAAAAGGAAATGAACTTAATGCTTATACAGATGGAGTAACTATCTTTATCTATACAGGAATACTTGAAAGATTATCTAAGGATGAATTAAGAAGTATCTTATATCACGAACTAGCACATATACTACTTCAACATCCTCAACGTACAAGAGAGTTGTTAAGTAAAAGATTACCTATATCTATGTGGGAATTTAAAAATCATAAGGTATATAATGAGATAGAAGCAGATACATTAGCAACACATCTTTTATTATCAAAAGGTCATCCTAGTAAATTATATGAAGGGTTATTAAGAATAGTACCTGAAAAATTTATAGGTAAACAAACACTAACCCATCCTAGTACAATTAGCAGAATAAAGAACATCAGAAAGATAGAGGTGATGTATGACAGATAAAGAACAGATAATAATAAACGGCGTGGATGTAAGTAAATGTGATAAATTAATAGTTAATCAGCTCTACGGTTACGCTTGTAATTGTGAAGAAGACACACATATAATTTCATCATGCAAAAACAGACATAATTGTTATTACAAACAGCTTGCTCGCAAGACTACTGAATGCGAGGAGTTGAAGAAAGGTTATGCAGAATTAACAAAAATAGTAAGCCCATATATGGATGATTTTACTGGTTATAACGAGGAATTAGGCGGCTTTGACCCTATTCTTTGTGTTAAAGAACTTTTCCAACAACTAGCTCATAAAATGCAGGAGTGCGAGAAACTAAAAAATCAAGTGGACGAAGATTATAATTATTACACAACAGAATTAAAAACACTTAGAGATATTATAAGTAATAAAGAAAAAAGAAATGCTGCATTATTTCTAACGTCTGGTCGCTACCTCAAGGCTCTTGAGCCCTTCGAGGATGAATACTTTAAAGGCTTAGACACAAAACAAATAGCGGAGCTTGCGAAAAAGTCTATAAGACTAACTACAGAGAACAGAAAGCTTGAAAACAAACTAAGTGATATTGCTGGAATTTGTTCACAAATTCTGGATGGTGAAGATTATGTTAGAAGAATTGCAAAAACTATTCTCGACATAATCGACTAAGCGAAAGGAAATTAGAATGACAGAAAAACAAGAAATAATAATAAACGGCGTGGATGTTAGCGGGTGTGATTTTTTAGCAAAAGAGGATATTTATAATTCTTACTCTGGTGTTACGACCGCATACAAAGGACAATGCGGCTGCTCAGACGACGAAATGTGTAAATACTATAGGATATGTGAGGTATCGATGAAATATATAGCTTGTAATTGTCCATCCTTAGATAGATGTGAATATTGCTATAAGCAGGAAACAACTTGTGAAAATATTAATAATTGTCCAATAAAACATATTATAAATCTATGTTTATTTTATAAGAATTTACCTATACCAAACGACTTAGAAAAATCTTTGCTTCCATCATTATGTGATGAAATATTATTAATGCTAAATGTAAAAGAGGATAAGAGTGAAATAGATACACTAGATACTATTAGACAAATAAAGGAGTTATGTTTAAATAATTTAGCTATAAATTCAGCAAAGGAACTATTCGGTAGTGTGGAACAGGACATATTGGACCTATTGGAAAAGAGGGATAATGAAAAAGGATGATGTTGAATTATATATGAAACAATTACGAAAATGTAATGAATTAGAAAATAAATTACAAATACAAAATAATCAGGCTTTAATGGGTTATCCACTTTGTTATACATGCACCAATAGAAGGAATGATGGATGATGAATGGTTTGAACTAGAAGATAAGACAGTAGAAGTTTGTTATCCTGATGAGTTCTTTGTTAAGGTTGGAGATAATGTATGGGTAGAACAGGATGATGGTACTACAATAGAAAAGATATTAGAAGTAATAGAAATACAAGATGATATAGGAATAATAGAATATGAAAAAGATTAAGCCAGCTAAACTAACAGCTAAAGAAACATTAATAGCTTATGTTAGTACATTATCAGAAAAGAATGCTAAGGAAGCATACCAGATATTACTAGAAAGATTTGATATCCATCGAGCTAGATGTTTAAAGTTTAATCGACAAGGTATTCAGGATGTGAATGGGAAGGTAAGACTTACTTCTAAGGAATATCAAAGGATATTAGAAGAACTAGGTGACCTATATTTCCATCGTACAGTAGAAATACTATATGATTATATAGTTTACCTAGAAGAAAAAGCTCCGTATGAGTTGGTAGCTAGACAAAGATTAAAAGAATATAATAAAATTTCTCATTACTATAGACTAACTAAAGGTTGGGTTGCTAAAAGATTTGAAGAAGAAAATCCTCAGGCTGCTACAAGCCCCGTAAACAAGACTTTATGCTTTCAGGATATAAGTAATGAAGAACAAGCACAAAGGTACATTAATGAGCTTCCTAGCCCCCTTAGAATAAACAATCCAGAAGTAGAGTTCTTATTAGTACAGTACCCTAATTTAATATTGTAAGGAATATTAATATGGAAATAGATGAACTATATAATAAAGAAGCAGAAGAAAATATAATAGCTATATGCTTAACCTCACAAGAGAAGTTAGGTATAATAGTTAATGAGTTATCTCCACAAGACTTCTTTGATAGACAACTAAGAACTATATTTGAAAACATTCAAGTCCTTGCAAAGAAGGGTAAGCAAGTAGATATAGTTACTCTTACTGAACAATTAAGATTTTCCGAACAGTTGGAACAATCAGGCGGTAAGGAAAAGTTACAAGAATTAATTGATAACCTAATTACAGTAGCCAACTATAAACAATTAATTAAAATTATAATCAAGTATAGTAAGAAAAGATTTCTTAGTTCTATACTAAAAGAATGTGAAGGATTGTTAGAAAAACAAGAAGATGTAGATGATGTATTAAAGTATATAGAAAATACTATCACTACTAAACTATTATCTAAAACCACTACTAACCTTAATAGTTTAGCGTCAGGATTTATGGATGTTATAGATGAGGTTGAGAAGGTTGTATACTCTAAAGATAAAATCTTTGGTCTCTCTACAGGATTTCCTAAGCTGGATAAAACCTTATCAGGATTATGCAAGGGTAAACTATACATCATAGGAGCAAGACCTAGAGTAGGAAAAAGCTCAATAGTACAACAGATTGCAGAATACGTAGCACAAGACCATAATGTATTATTCCATTCTTTAGAGATGAAGGTATCGCAATATACTAAGCGTAGTGTATTTAGGAGAGCTAAGATTAATAACGATATGATTAGTAATGCTAACGTTAAAGATGATATATTGTTTGACAAAATAGCCAGTGTTGGTGATAGTATAATTAATTTAAATTTATTTATAGATGATAATACTAAGTGTACTTTATCAACAGTAGAGAAAAATATAATTAAAATACAACAGGACAAGGGGAGTTGTGATTTAGTTGTTATAGATTATATCCAATTAATGCAATCAGATAATAGATACCAACAAGATAAGAGGGAGAAAATAGGAGATATATCAATAGGTCTAAAACGTTTAGCTTTAAAATACGATGTACCTATTATAGCACTAGCACAATTATCCAGAGCATTAGAAGCTAGACCAGATAAGAGACCTATCCTATCTGATTTAAAGGAGAGTGGAGACTTAGAACAAGACGCAGATGTAGTAATAGGATTATATAGAGATGAGATATATAACCCACGTAATAAAGGTACAGCAGAACTCATTGTACTAAAGAATAGGGAAGGTGCTTGTAGAGTTATACCTTATTACTTTAATAGTAGCGTTACAGAATTTATGGAGGTTAAAGAGTGAGACGTTGTAAATATTATAAAAAGGAAATAAAACCTCATTTCGTTAATAAAGAATTATTAATAAGTTGGTACCTTTATTGTTCTTTTGATGATAGTGAGGGATGTATAACACTCCACGAAAATTGTATTCACTATACCCCTGTAGAAATAGACCCTTATTGGAAAGATATAGTAGATGAAACTAATAGGAGATTGAATAATGTTTAAAGTAGAAATGTTTAGAGATGTTGCATATTTTGGCGATAGGCTTAAAGTAGCAAAATTTGAAGACGGCAAAACAACAGTATTAACAGATTTAGTCTGGAAGGAATTAAAAGAAGGTGAATATTATGAAGGGGTATTACTACTAGATGTAGAGTATGATGGGTTGCTAAAAAAGATTAAAGGGTTGGAAAATAATGAAAAAGAATATTATAAAGGTAAGTATCAAGAAGCATTGAAGACTATAGAAATATTAAAGACAATATTGTACAATAGATTTAAAATTAAGGAGTAGGCAATGAAGAATAAATTTATAGTACTAAGTGATATACACTTCCCTTATCAGGATGATAAAGCAATCAAGGCAGTATATAAATTCTTAGAACAGCACCCAGTTGATACAATTATTCTCAATGGAGATATATTAGATTTCTATGATGTAAGTTCTTTTGATAAAGACCCAAGCAGAATTAACAGCTTACAGAAAGAAATAGATATGGCCAACAAATTCTTCTCACAACTAAGAAAGCGTCACAGTGGTAGAATAATATTTATAGGTGGAAACCACGACGCAGACAGACTTGAAAGATATCTAAAAAAACATCCTGAGTTGTATAGTTTGAATGCTTTAAAGATTGATAGGATTTTGAATTTAAATGAATATGGTATAGACTTCTATAGAGATGAATTTAGATTAGGTTCTCTTAAAATAATTCACGGAGATATGGTTAGGAAATTCTCAGCATATACAGCACGTGGAGAGTTAGAGAAACACGATACATCTGGTATCTCAGGGCATTGTTTTTCAGAAGATGTTGAAGTATTAACACCAACTGGATGGATACCTATTATTGATGTTAATGTTGGAGATACTGTAGGGACTATCAATAAAGATACTCAAGCCTTTGAATTTAACAAAGTAAATGACAAGTTTGTTTATGATAATTATAAAGAACTGTACCATATAAAATCTACAGTTGTTGATGTAATGGTTACTGATAAGCACGGATTATTAGGTTTTAATCAGAATAATAATAAACTAGAAGAGTTTGACGCTAAGTATCTTGCAACTACTAGTAAACGTTATAAGTTTATGTGTGGGGCATTAAAGAATGAAACACAAGGAATAGATTTATCAGAAGCTCTTATACGTTTATTGGTTAATATCTCGGCAGATGGTAGTATCGAAGATAACGGAATAAGATTTCATTTAAAAAAAGAAAGAAAAATAACCCATCTAAAAGCACTATTGACTGAGTTGGGTTATGAATATAGTGAAGTAAAAACTAAAATAGGAACCACAAAGATTAGGATTAAATCTAAATATGCAAAGTCCATTATAAACACTTACTTTTCTACTGGTAAACATTTGCCAACCATTCTAAGGAATGTAAATCAAGAGCAAGCGTTGATTATACTCGATGAATATTCTCTTACAGATGGTAATAAAAATAAAGACGCTAAAAATAGCTATCAAATAAGTAGCAAGAAGACTACCGAGGTAGATTTATTGCAAGAAATATTTAGTAAGAATGGAATTAGAAGCAGCCAATTAAAAAGGATTAGCCACTCTGTATTGACAGTTAACACAAACCCTTTAACTTGTGTTACTAGAGATAATGTTAAAATAGTTCCATATAAAGGACGAGTAAGTTGTGTATCAGTAGATAATGGAACTTTAATAATTAGAAGTAAAGGTAAAACACTCATTACACAAAACACTCATCGTTTAGGTTGTTATTATTACCGTACTCCAGAAAGATATCTAGCTTGGTATGAAAGTGGTTGTTTATGTAGACTCGACCCTGAGTATGTCAAATCCCCCAATTGGCAGCAAGCCTTCTTATATGGATATGTCGAGAAGGATAGTTTTGCGGTAACACCAATACCAATTGTTGATGGTAAAATTAAATGTGTATTGTTAGAGGAGTAGATATGTTAGAGAATATTAAATCATTATTCAAGAAAGAAACTAAAGATGTTGTAGCTCCTAAATTAAGTAAAGAGTTTATTATATTAAAACAGATGGTGTATTCTCAATTATGTAGATGTGAGGACTATAGATTAAGGGGAGCTATGGTTGATTATTACATAGAAGATACTTCCCATATAATCACAGTAGTATTTCCTTATATAATAGAAGGTTTATCTGTAGATTGGAAAGTTAAAAACCCTGATTACTTTAAAAAGCAAATAAAGAAAAGTCCTTATGAAGTAGCAGAACTAACAGCAGAAATGATTATGAAGGAAGCAAGAAAACAATTAGAAGAAAGTGAAGGTGAATAATGAGTGAAAATAATTATAAAATGAATATAGATTTTCAAACATTTTACAAGGATTTTTAAGGAGGAATGATGTATAAAATACAATCACCATTAGAGATAGTAGTAGCTCACTCTAAAAAGAAAGATAAAGATGTTAAGTTTATACTTAATACTAACCAGTATCGTAACTTCCATTTTAGATTACTAAACACAGCTAAGATAAGATATAAAGAATTAATAGCTGAACAATTAAAAGATAAACCAGTGTACAATAAGGTTATGATAGTTTACAAAGTTCATAAAGGGGATAAAAGACGGCACGATATAGGCAATATACTGGCAATCCATCAGAAGTTTTTTGAAGACGCTATGGTAGAGCTAGGACATTTACCAGATGATAATTCAAAAAACATTCCTTTCGTTGTTTATACTTCTGGTAGTATAGAAGTAGACAATCCAAGAGTAGATATATTTGTATATGATATGGATAATCGAAGTGATATGAGCCAGTTTAAGAAGGTAGTATTAAAGGAAATAATTAAGAAGATAGAGAATAAGTAATGGTAGAATTTATTTTAATTACAAGTATAACAACAGTAATATTAAGGAGGTTTATATATGGTAGAAGATGAAATGTTTGCTAAGGCACTAGATATCATAGGTATCAAGAGAACAAAAGATATGTATGAGAAATCTAAATACCCCCATAGATGTAATATGTGTTTAGAAGATATGAAGATGGCAGGATATAAACTTAAAACAGAATTTGTTAGTGGATACGAAACACCTTATATGTTTATTTGTCAGGAATGTTGGGAGAATTTACCTAGTGATAAAAAGAAGGATATATAAAGGATATGATTTATATAATCTTTATCAATATTTATTTAGTAATATTATGTTTAATAGTCGTTATAAATACGTAAACAATAAATTATTAAAGAGATATATGTTAAGTGTTTATTTGAAAACAATAGGAGTAAAGAAATGACAGAAGGATTAAAATTTTTATTAGGATTTGCTATAGTAGCTTTTATACCAGTAGCTTGGGTAATAGGAGATGAGTTATCTATTAAGATATTATATCCTAACTGTGTTAATGCAGAAGATAGGCAGCTATGTATTCAGTTAGAAAGTTTAAGAGGTGTATTGAGTGAATAGATTAAAGTACTATTTTAAGTTTATAGAGCTTGAAATAGAAAACAAAACATATAAATCTTTATGTAAGAAGTTAATGAGAAAAATACAAGAACAAAAAGATTTAATAGATATACTATCAGAGGATAGGGAGGATTAATGGTGGCTGATGATTATTATTATGAACTTAAGTATGTAGATAAAGATACACAAGTAGTATATAGATTTAATGCTTTGATTGTAAAAGAACAGATGGAGGAGAGATTGTTTAATTTTCTAAGGGCTTGTACTTGGGGTGATGACTTATTAAAGGAATTTAGATTAGGAGGAAACTAATGGATGATTTATTTGAAGGTATGGGAACAGACGCAGAGATAGTAACTAATAAAGATGGTGGTAAACAATCTAAATCTCCAGCAGCCATCCATTTAATAGACCCATTATTCTTAGGTAACGAATGTGAAGATATATTATCAGAGTTAGACAAACCTTGTAACATTTTGGAAGCAATTAAACTTATATGTTGGGGAATGTATCACCAAGAAAAAAATGGCTTTACAGCTGCTGCATCAACGTTAGAACCTGATTTCTCTAAAAGGTTAATGATGATTGGCAAGACTTTACAGTATGGAGCTACAAGATATGCTCCTAATAACTGGAGACTAATCCCACAAGAGGAACACGTTAACCACGCATTACTTCATTTACTAGCTTTATATAGTGGAGATACACAGGATGACCATCTATCCCACGCACTCACGAGATTAATGATGGCTAGTGCTACAGAAGTATCTAAAGGTTTTAGTTATACTGAGTTTATAAAGGAGGAGTAATGATTAAGCACGTAGAAATTCTGGGGTATAAATATGAGGTAGATTTTATAGAAGATGATAGAATAATTATAGTCAATAATCAAGAATGTCTAGGGGCTTGCAACCCACCTGAACAAAAAATACAAATAAGAAATGACCAACATAAACAACAAAAGAAGGAATGTTACTACCACGAAATACTCCACGCAATTGATTGGATTATGAATGGTGAACATACTCTAACAGAAGAACAAATAGATTTTATTGCAAGAGGTTTAGCAACAGTAAAGTTTATTAAGGAGGATAAATAATGGGAATAGATGTTATGAGTATTGTAGATTATGTACGTAAACAGAAATGTAATTGTACAGCAGGACTTCAAGATGATGTATTAACTATTAATGTTATAGTAGGTAACCTAGCTAAGAAGTTTGAGTACGATTATAAAACAGTACAACCTAATAGAGTACAAGAAGATATCGCATCAGCTATCTTGGATATGAAAAGTAAATTTAAATAATAAAAATATCCCCTTCCATAACGGAGGGGGATTTCTTTTTGTCTATTAAATTATTAAATCATAAAGGGCTAGGATTAGATTTAAGACAGCTTAAATACTTTTTAGGTATAAGTTATCCTAATCATATCCTACCCTTGTCAAATCGTATTGTAGATACCTTAGAATTAATCGTTAAGCTATTACTGGGTTACACTCTTATTAAATAATTCTCTTTCTAACTTTCTCCTTTTCTTTAAACCTTCTAATGGTTTTTTATTACTACCATATACCCATCTATCAAATTCATTACTACAACCTTTATAATCTCTAAGGTTTAATTTCTTTAGTAATGTAGAAGATTTAAGATTGCCAACTCCAACATTAAAAGCAAAAGATACTAATGCGGAGAACTGGTTTTCATTAATAGGTACTTTAACTAACGCAGAAACAGCTTGTTCAAATCTTTTTATATCTTGAAGTAAGTATCTATCTGCGTCAGCTTGTGTTATAATGTCTCCTAATTTAACACCAGTAGTATGACCATAGCCGATTGTAGGTATTAGGCTAGGACATAAATAAGCTTTTAACCTACAACCTTCACATTGTTTAATTATAGATAAACCTTCTTTGTTTATTTTCATACCTTCCTCCTATACTGGGTGGATTTTGTTTTCTGCAAAGAACTTAAAGAAATGGGCAGGGGTTATTCTATAAGGAGCTGATTTAAAATACTCTCTTATAGCAGTACATCCACTAGCTATATACTCACTACATACCATACCTTTTCTATCCCTCTGGTCATAATGAGGAGAGAGAACTACTTTGACAAACTCTATAATATCCTTAACCCCATAAGGTAATCCTAGATTATTCTCTAATTGTTTAACATCTAATTCTAATGGATATACAGCACCAGTAGAATATATAATCTTAGGGAATACCTTTTCAAATATCTTCCATCTATACTTCCTTGTACCACTAGGTATCTTATATTTAGGTTCTGGTTTGAGGTGGCTCTCGTATATCCACCATCCTCTATTGTATATAAGAGCTAGTACGTGGGAAGGTCTAAAACTAGCAGAAGGAAAGAACTCTCTTGTAAACCTGTCTATTAGTTTAGATATCTTTGAAGTACCCCATTCAAGTACTACATATGTTTTTGTTTTATCTAGTTTATCTATATCTATTGACATCTTAAGCCCTTCCTGCTATATTTCCATTCTCATCTATATACATATTATATTCTTTTAATATTTCATCTGTTCTTAATGGAAGTGTTCCGTAATATACAAAGTCTCCTAAGGGGCCAATAGCCTTAAGTCCTCTACCCAATATGTTTATTGCAGTTTTTCCTATTCCTCTAATTCTTGACATACGGGCTAAGTTTTCTGGAGTGATGGATTGTTGAGCTTGTCTTACCAATTCAGGATTATTTCTTCTTAACAAATTCATAAATTGTTCATCAGTACCATTAGGAAATCTTGTATAATAATCATTATAAGCTTTATTTATTTTAGGATTACTCATAGGTTGTACTGGGTCTTTAAGATAACTTTTATACATATCAGGTAGATAATAATTTCTATTCTCGTTAGCTAATCCATACTTTAAGTATTCCCTTGGAAATTGTTTATTTTCTATTGCATAAATAAATTCATTATAATCCATTGTCTAACCCTCCACTATATCTTGTGTTTTATGGTTGAGTTTACCTAGTATCTCTACTACTTCCTCTGCTATTGTTTTCTTAATCTCATCATCTAATACATTACAACCAAAGTAAGATTGAGCTGCTTGAATACCTAAGATAATTAGTTGAGTCTCTACTTTATCAACCTTATCAGTATCTAGTTTCTGTAATCCTACAAGTAGTACTGTTCTTAGTTTATTTTTAAACTTAGGTAAGTCTCTTTTAATTCTTTCTATCCTACGTTTAATAAACCAGTTTTTAATTTTATTAAATAATCCCATAAATATATCTCCTTTTATTTAAGGTATCTACAATCAATTTTAAGAAGGGTTTGTTTAAGACAGGATAGTTTATGTATAAAATATATTTACCCCGTCTTGAGACGCCTTCTAGTACCCTTAGATTTAATAACTAACTATTTACCTCTTTTACGTCTTTTCTTACAAGCCATTAAATATCTCCTTCCTAGTTATTCATTTACTGTAGTATCTGTAATACTTCTAAAGTCTATTGTAATCGAGAATGTTTTACTATCTCCAGTATTTAGAGTTACAGGAGTAGCTAACACATCTCTGGTTAGCAAGACTACGAAAGGTATGTTGTCAGTATTATATCCTCCTAACCCTAATTCCTTTATAGTTACAGGACTTTCGGTATTATTTGTTGCTATAGCAGAAAATGTAATACTATTATTATTAGCAGTTGTACTTAGTCCTTGAGATACTAAGCTAGTTATTAGCTCCCCTGAAAGTTTATAATCATCAATAGTTGGAGTAACATTACCAGTACCTAAATATATTTCACACTTTAGGAAATTTAAATTCCCAGTTGAAATACTTGTACTATCATAATTTGTACCGCTTGTGCAAATATTACACTCGGACCTTAAACCAACTATTGATGGAGAGTCTATATAAGTTTGGGAAGCGGGTTTATACACTTTACCCCCAGTTGTTTTTATTTCTCCAGTCATACCACTTGTTTGAGATAGACCAAGGCTATTCGATATTGTATTTACCAATACCCTTCTAAAATTATTTAATAACATTCGTTATACCTCCGTATCTGTTACTTGTACTGTAGTGCTACCGCCTAAGTTTGTTTGAGTAGCATTATCATAATTGTTTATTAGTAATGTTTTATATTGAGCACTAGCTCCACCTGTTAAAGGGATAGTGCCTAGATATACTTCATTAGTATCAGTAAGTCTATACATTGTATCTGCGTCTTTTGTTGATAATGCCTCATATTCTGTACTGGTTAGAGTTTTATATCTTAGCCCAGTAGTTACAACCTTAGTAACTCCTAAATCTACCTCTGCTTGTATTTCATCACTACTAATTAGTCTTAATTGTCTAT
>ULOC01034278.1_pt1 | contig 18691 bp, 15 predicted proteins | sample 1952181 | NCBI WGS metagenome assembly ULOC01 (sample SAMEA4835592, study PRJEB28245) | human gut metagenome | biome: gut microbiome; material: fecal sample | place: Denmark | collected 2008
GTAAGTTCCAAAAAAAAGGTGAATTTATTTGATAGAGTTATTCAAAGTGTTGTTATTATGGTTAATATGGCTAAAATGAATAGAGCTATTGATGAGCATTTAAATGTTATACATAAAGCAGAAAATGAAGACAAGAGAATTTATGAAGAAAATATATTAAGAGAAATTGTTTTTGTAAAATATCAATATGATATTTTACAAAGACAAATGTATGAATTAAAAATATCATACCCAGAAGATATTGTAGATAAAATTAATTCATCAGTTAAAACTGATAGATTAGAACTTCAAAAATCATTCCTTGAAATGGAGTATGATAGAGTTACAAAAGCTAAATTTAGATCAAGAGAAGAAATAAAATTTAATTTATTATCAATTTCTTCTGCAATTGATGCGGTAAAGCAAAATATAAAAGATGAAGGAAAATCTCAAAGATATAATAAAGTTATAAAAGCATTTGAGAATATAGATGTAAAGATTCAAACAGACGATTATACAGAAGAATTGTATAAAGAGTTATTTGAGTTAATTGATGAATATGTTGGATATATAAATGATAATTATGATATTTCTAAATTACCATCTGACGAAAGAGAATTAATTGAATATGTTATTGAAACCATGATTAAAGGAATAGAGTCAGATATAGATAGACATATGTATGAGTTTAATTTAGTTATAAATTTATGCAAAAATTCTTACAGGTATTTTAAAATCATAGATAAAATTTTTGCGAAAATACAAAGTATATATGATGAAAGTCTTGAAAAAGATATAATTAGTTTAGCAGATTATACAAAAATGTTTAAAGAAGTTTATGATTTAAAAATAAAAACTATGGTAAATGATGTTCATAGAACAATAAAAACAGAAGATGAATATTTAGAGTATTCAAGGCTTGCAGCAGCAAATGAAGAAGAAAAATTAAATAAATTTATTCTTTCAAGAGCACTAGAGATGACTCAAATTGAAAATGTAAAAGAAATATTAAATGATGCAACAAAAGAAGAACCAGTTGAGGAAGAAAAATTTGAAGTTATTGATAATATCGATTTAAATGATTTGGGAAATCAACTTGATGTCAACATTGAAGATATAAATGATAATAAACAAGATTTAGAAAGTGGATTTAATAATGAAGTTATAACGTCAGACGAAAAAAAAATTGAAGAGTCTAAAGATAAAGAAGACGAAAAAGTTGAAGTTATTGATAATGTTAGAGTTGGTGTAACAAAGACAATTAGAAAAGTTGGAAGGCCAAGGAAAAATCCAGAGGGAACTGTTGCAGAGCTTAGAAAAAGGAAAAAAAGTGCTACAGCAACAAAGTAAATTTAGTACATCAAAATGGTATTTGCTGTTTTGATGTAATTTTTGTTTTGAATTCTAAATTGATTTTTGTTTATGTTATTGGTAATTGCGGACGTTACTCGTTGTATCAATGGATAAATAAATTTATAAACATCATAAAATATGACAAAATTTGGATTAAAAATGGAGTAAAATATATAGTATATAAGGAACAAAAGAGGTGTTAATATGATTTATAGCAAGTCATTAAATGATAATTTTTCATTAAAATTTGAAAAAATAAAGGATTTTCTTAGTGAAAAAATAGGATTTAAGAATATTTTATTTGTATTAATTAGTTTATTATTGGCAAATCAAGGATTTTTAAACAATACTTCTCCATTTTCGTTTGTACTTTTGGGAGTAGCTAGTGTTTTTAATGTGCCTCTAATATTAGTATTATTATCTTCAGTATTATCTTTATTAATTGGCAAAGTAGCATTTGCTACAATTGCAAAGGTACTGGTATTCTTTTTATTTTTTAGTGTTATAACTGTAGCATTAAATATAGAAGGAATGACACGAAAAAATAGTGTTTTTATTAAATTTTTAGCATCATATATACTTGTTGATAGTATATTTAATTTTGCAAATGGTACATTTTTTACTAATTTGTTTGCTAATATGAGTAACGCATTAATAGAATTAATACTTTACTTCATATTAGTTTCAGGAGTGTATGTTATAATAAACATTAAAAAAGGATTTGTTTTTTCAAAAGAAGAGACAATTTCTATGATTGTTACAATTGCAATGTGTTTTACAGTATTTTCTAACATTGAAGTATTTGGACATACAATAACAAATGTTTGTATAATAGCGTTAATTTTAATATATGGATGGAAAAATGGCTCTGTATATGCTTGTATGGCAGCTGTTATAACAGGATTGTTACTTACATGTATTTTAAATGTTTCAATGGGATTTATAGTTATTCTTGCATTTAGTGGAATTATATCTGGAATATTTGGAAAATTTGGAAAAATAGCAGTAGTAGCTTCATTTGTAGTTGGAAATTTACTTATTGCATATTATTCTAGTAATTTTTCTGAAATTACTACACAACTAAGTGAGATATTAATGGCATCTTTAGTATTACTATTTATGCCAAAATCTGTAGAAGAAAGTCTTGATAAATTATTTAACAAAAATAATACATTACAAAAAGCATATGAAAACATGCTTGGTAGTTCAACAGATGCAAAAAATAAAATTGATGCAATTTCAAAAGTGTTTGGTGATCTTGGTGATATTACATCACTTGATCAAGATCCTGAAAATAAATTAGAAACTCGTGAGGTTATAAAAAAATATATAAAGGATTACATCGAAAATACTTGTATAGATTGTAAAAATAGAAAAAATTGTATGGATGAAGAAAAACTTGATATTGTTTCTGACTATATTTCTACTAAACTTGAAAATAATGAAGAAATAGATGCTTCTATGCTTGTGTCTGAATGCGATATTTCAGCTAATATAGTAAATGATATTAAAGAAGTTTATTCTAGTATGAAAGTAATGAGAATACTAAAAAGAAAAGAAAAAGAAGAAGCAAGTAAGATATCAAATAAATACAAAGAAATGTCAAAAATTTTATCAAACGTTGCAAGTAGTATAAAAATTGATTTTCCAAAAGTTTACGATAAAAATCATCAAAAAATTAGAGAAGAATTAAAGTTTTATGGATATGTAGTATATGAAGATGATTATAAAGAGGAAAATGGAAATGTAGAGTATGTGTTTGTCACTGATATTTTAACAAATATAGAAAAGCAGAAAAAACAGATTGTATCTATAATAAGTCAAATATTAGAAAAAAATGTTTCTGTAAAGCTTATACTAAACAGTAGTAAAAGCGAAAGATCAAAGATAAAGTTAGTTACTAAACCAAGTTTTGAAAGTATATCTGCTATTTGTTCAGAAACTAAGACAGGAAGTGAGTTTTCTGGCGATTCATATCTTAGTATGGAGCTTGAAGACCTAAAGACGCTACATGTTATAAGTGATGGAGTAGGGTCTGGTATAGAAGCATCAAAATGTTCTCAAACTGTTATAAATATGTTAGAAAAACTATTAAAGGGAGGATTTGATGAGGTAAAATCTATTGAGATAATAAATAGCATTTTAAAATCAAAAGAAGATGAAACTTCATTTGCTTCACTAGATGTATTTGTATTTGATTTAAAAACTGCTTTAGCTACGTTTATAAAAATAGGGGCTGCACCAACTTATGTTGTATCTTCAGGAAATATAGCAACAATAAATAATATGACTATACCTCTTGGACTTGTTGATAGCTCTACTTATTTACCAATAATAAAAGAACTTAAAAATTTGGATATTGTAGTACAGGTAAGTGATGGAGTTATACCAGATGATATGGATAAAAATGATAATTTTTTAACTACATATTTAAGGACGCTTGATACCTCAAAAAGTGTAAAGCAAATTACTGATGAGATAAGAAAAGTTATATTAAAGGAGAAGAAAAATATATTAAATGATGATTTTACTGTGATTGTTACTAAAATAAAAGGTTAGTGATGTAATCGGTTATCATTATTTTAGATAAATGCAATGAAATTTCATAATATTTTGAAGTAATAAAAATGAAACCTACAACTAATTTAGCTGTAGGTTTCATTTTTAAAGATTAAATAATTAAAAATTTAAAGTTATGTTAAGTGTAGCATTATTTTGAGCTGGGTTAGACAGAACTGCCGTTAACCCATTTTTTTCAAAATAATCTAAAACGATTTTTAAAATGTCATAAAGCTTATCCTTGCTAACGTACTTTGAATCATACTGTGCAATGTTGATGCGATTTATATACATTTTAAGATAAAACTTATCAGTAGGATATTTTACTTCACTAAGTGAGATACGAATTGAAGTGATATCGTCATCAGAATCGTTAGTAGAAGTAATCACATTACCTATAATCCACAGAAGTAACCGATCACTTTCTTTCTTTTCATTTGTTACATAAGGATTTGTAACATCTTTGAAGTATGATATCAAATAAGACATGATACTATTGGTGTTTTCTAAGTTTTCTTCCATAAGACTATCCTCCTTAATTTTTTTATGAACAACAGCTTTTAAATAACAAATACATTTTGGCTGGTGTTAACACTGAAGTATTTATCAATTCTGCAAGCAACTCATCAAAATTTTCGCTTAAAAGTACTTTATTAAGAGTTAAACATTTAATTGCTTTAGTATTTTTTAAGTTTTTAAAATTTATTGGTCTATAGTATAGATATTCATTACCAAAAACAAGATCATATTTGAAATCTTTTACTACACAAACATAGCACAAATTAGCAATTATAGACCATTTTACAAATCCGTTGGAATTTGTATAAAACTCATTTAAACCGGTATTATATTGTAAAACAGCTTTTAATATACTAAACTTGCTAGTAAGTATAGTATTTTTTCTAGAGATAGTATTGATATCTTCTATTAGTTTTTCAGGAGATAACTTAATATCCGTTTCAATAAGATCGCCATATTTATCAATAATACAAATTTTATCAAAAAATATAGTAGCACGCTCATCTAAAGAAGAGATTCTTCTCTTAAATAGATAATTATATGAAATCAGATCTAAGTAATAAAGATCATTTATATTTGGTTTATACGCTATTCCAGTAGCTTCTTCAATTGCCTTTTTTAGTATAAATTCTCTATCTTTATTGTATTTATACTTCCTAATAGCTTTATATATGAAGTAACATATATCATCACTAGTTGCTGGATATAAGCTCTTTTTTCCAGATGAGTTAATGATAAGATGTGGAATATTGGAACCATTTTTTTCAAATTCAACATTGCAAGCAGACTTTGAAACCATCGCTAATCTATAGAATTTATTTTGGTATATATACATCTTAAACCCTTGTAACTGTTCCTCTAAATAATTAATAATCTTATTGTTAGATTTTTCTAAATCTAGTGCATAACCAGTATATAATTTAAATGAAATCTCAAGGACTGTGTTAACAAAGGGCATTAAAATTGGATTACTAAGCATACAAGTAAGAATTTTTATTGAATACTCCTCTAAATTGAAGTTTACAAATACTTCAAAACTTTCAACTGGATCATCAAAAAATGATTCTTTGTACACAGGTTCTATGTGAGCATATTTAATGTCTCCATAATGGTTCTTGTCGTACGTTATAAACATACTCCTCGATATAACTTTCGATATTTGATCGTTACAATACATTTCGCTACTCATAAAGTCTCCCTTTCCGCCATTTGGCAATAAGTAATTTATTACATGAACAAATTATATAATAAATTAATTATGGTGTCAAGACAATAATAAAATATTTTACTAGGCTACATAAATTCTAGTCTTGTTGTAATAATTGTTTGTATAAAGTTTGATATAAATATAAAAATAAAAATAGCATAAACTATATTAAGGCGGTGAAAAACTTGGAATTAATTTTAACCAAAATTGAAAATGTTGTATGGGGGATTCCATTAATAGTTTTATTAATGTCAACACATATATACTTTACAATAAAATTGAAGGCACCTCAAAAATATGTATTTTGTGGCTTGAAAATGTTACTAAATGAAGATAAAAGTAAAGAAAATGAAGGTATAAGTTCCTTTAAAGCTATGATGAGTGTACTTGCTGCAACACTTGGAACTGGAAACATAATAGGAGTTGCATCAGCTATAATAATTGGAGGAATAGGATCAATTTTTTGGATGTTTGTATCGGGTGTATTGGCAATTGCAACTAAGTATGCAGAAACGTATATTGTGTTAAAGTATAGGAAGAAAAATAAAAGTGGAAAGTTTGGTGGCACAATGTATGTTTTAGATGAAAGGATTGGAAACAAAAAGGCTGCAGTTTTATTTTCCATTTTACTAGTAATTACTACAATAGGAATGGGAGCACTTATACAGTCAAATGCTATATCTGCTACTATCTCTAGCAATTTTAATATAGATGTAAGGATTGTTGCAATCTTTGTTACTTTTTTATGTGGTTATGTAATACTAGGTAATGAAAAAAAAGTAGCAGATGTAAGTAGTATATTAGTACCAATTGCAGTTGGAATGTATTTAGTTACATGTTGCATTTTACTTGTGCTATTTAGGAATAACATTATAAATAGTATAATTAACATAATTAAAGAGGCTTTTAGTTTAAAAGCGACGTTAGGAGGTTTTCTGTCTTCTAGTATGGTACTTTCTATGAGTTCTGGACTTTCAAAAGGGTTATTTACTAATGAATCTGGAATGGGAACATCACCAATATTTGATGTTACGGTAAAAGAAGAAAATATGACTAAACAATCCATAATTTCATCAACAACAGTATTTATAGATACTGTTTTACTGTGTACAATTACCGGAATTATATTTGTATCTAGTAATATGTATCAATATTTTCAAAATCCAATCGAGTTATCACAGCAGATATTTTCAACTATACCATATGGAAGGCTTTTGTACATTTTTTCTATTATCGTGTTTGCTATAGCAACGATACCATGTTCAGCATATTATGGTAGTATTGGGATAAAATATTTATTTAGTTCAAAAAAAATATATATATTAATATATAAAACTATATATATATTGTTTATATATATAGGAACAACTATGCAAGTTAAAGAAGTGTGGAGCGTATCATCAATAGCTAATGCATTACTTGTAATTCCAAATATATATATGCTATTTTATTTAAGAAAAGAAATAGTATTAGATAAAGAAAAGATAAATATAAAGAAAAATAAAAAATAAACGTGTATGTAAATTTAAAATATAAATGTATAAATAAAAGATAAAAGACAAGAATTAAAGAAAACTCCTTTAATTCTTGTCCTAAAAATAAAAAGTAATATAAATTTATTTACCTAATATTTTTTCTTTTATAGCTCTGTCTTCAAGTTCAAGCTTTGAATAAATTTTCATGTAATGTTCAATAGTTGATCCTTCATTTTTAAGAGTATCATGAATTTTATCATATATTGGAACATTTAAAAGTTCAGTTCTTAAATCAGAATAAAATTTATGAATAAGCTTTGGAGTGCATTTTTGCCAACTGGCTTTATCATCAATAACTAAAAGTCCTCTTACTAATGTAGCAGAGATCGGGTTAGCTGTTCTTGGAAGGATTAATTCAGCAGTGTTAATTAAGTCTTCTTGATCAAACCATTTGCTTCTTGATGTATCCCCACCGTAAACCATCAGATCAGCAAACTTATTCATATGTTTTTCAACATTTTCCTTTAAAAACTTACCCCAGTCAGGAGCAGCGTTGTATTCATTTTTTAAATCATTAATACCTTTAATTATAAGCTGATCATCATTAATATCTGGGTAAGTTTCTCGTATTATTTTGATTCTTGTTTCTAAAGTAAACGGATTTCTAAGTGTACCTGATTCTTGTGCTGAACCAACTAAAATAAGTGTACGATTGCAAAGTGAAATACAAGTATCAAAAAGTTTTACATGTCCTAAATGTTCATGAGAGAAGCGTCCGCATACCACTCCTAAATCATAAAGTTTCCCATTATTCATCTTATTTCTCCTTCTTATATTTATTCAAAATTTTAATATTTGTACTAATTATATCATCGAATTTTTTGTGTGTCAAATTTGTAAATTACAAATAAAATTACATATAAATAGACTTAGAAGTCTTGCATAAAAATAGGTCTTTTTGTTTATCAAGTTCATAAAAAGCTTTCTGAATACGAGACTCGATACATGATCTGGTAACACTTCCACAAGCCAGTCCTGTTTCATAATATGTATGTTTAATTCCATCAACAAATCCAAAATAGTATAAAAACGTATCAGATACATTTTTTGGAAGTGAATCGAGTGCGATTTTTAGTAATTCCATAAATTCATCTTCACTGCCATCAAAAGATCTATTTTCAAGCCACCAAAATCTCCTATAGACTTTAGCTAATAATGATGCTGTATGTAAGTCGTCCCAACTAGTAAATATAGGTAAAACTTTACAATCTTTACCAACCTTTTTGGTTAAGTCATGTGTTTTTGTAAATTTTGGAGAATATACATAAAGTATATCAATTATATGTTTAATCTCCATTTGTAGACTTGGGTTTGAAAAGTCCTGTATTTCCAGAGCATTTTTGCTATCTTGTGATAAATATGGAAATATATATTTAAGGTTGCTTTTTGGGAATTTAATTATCATAATTTTTCTCCTTGTTATAAAAAAATATTTTGTTAAGCTACAGATAAAATTTAAATTTTCAAGCTATAATCCTCCTACAAATTATTTTTGAGTAATAAAAAAATCCATATGATTATATCTCTTTTGTCTTGTCATGTCAAGCAAATCCAGTAATTTTACATCTACACATTAATTTAATTTTGTATCAAATTTTCAAATCTTATATTCAAATTTATACTATATTTCAAGTTTACATTATATTTCTATAAATAGTTTTGGAAGTAAGTAATCAAAAAAAATAATTGAAAGATATTTTTTTTTTATGATAAAATGGCATTGGTGATGATTGTGATAACTAAGGATCAAGAAAATAGGTTAATTGAAATTTTCAATAAAAAAGGATTTGATGAATATACAAGAAGTCGAATAATTAATTATGTAAATATGAACTCTGAAATTTTTGAAAATGATATAGATAGAATTATTACTAGAATTGGTAATAATATAGGAAAAAGTGTAGTGTATGAATGGAATTCTTTAAAAAATTTTATTTCGCAACGTATAGCGTATTATGAACCCAAAAGTAGTAAAATTGTCTTGAATAAATTTTATAAGCCTATATTAGAATCGAAAAAGAAATTAAAAGATAGTATTATATATCATGAAATTGATCATGCTGCTACTACTGATAGAATAGATTGGACTGAGGAAGAAAAAAAGATTATTATAGAATCTTATAACTCTAAAAATCCATTGAAAAGATTTGTTAATCAAAAAAGTATTAAAAACTTAGATGATTTCTTAAAAAGAGGAAAATATGTTTCTGGAATACGCAAACTTAGTAAAAATAGAGCTTTAAATGAAGGAATAACTGTATTTAAACAAATAGAGTATGACAAGTATATGGGAGCAGATAAGATTACCAAGTTTTTTACACGTAAGTTAACATATCAATCAGAATTACTTGCTGTTTGTAAAATTTCAGACATAATAGGAAAGGAAAATCTAATAAAATTTCAATTTAATAATCAGTTTGATGAAATGTGTGAACTATTTAGTAAGAGAACAAATGGTGTAGGAAATTTAAAAGAAATTTCAAAAAAATTAGATGAAGTGCATCATATTAAAAAATGTTTTAGACCTTTTAAATTTTTAAAAAATTCAATTGATTTAGGAGTTGAGTTTAGAAAATGTAAAAAAGAAAATCAAAAATTTATACAAAATAGTGTTAATGAAGAAATGGAAAAAGACAGAAAAATAAATAAAGACACAAAAAAATTTGAATTTGATATGGATAATTTAATAAATAGTCCTGAGGAGATAGCAAATATGTACATTGCATCAAAAGAGTACATGGTAGAAAAATCATATGTGACTGATAAGGATGGAATTGCTAGAAAAGAGCAAAGGTAAGAAAATAGACATCTTTTATTGATAACAAAAATCTTGATAATAAAAATAAAAAAACTCAAAGTCGATTTTATAGCCGACTTTGAGTTTTTTTATTATAAACCTACATTTTCAATTGAAAATGTAAATTTCATATTTTTTGTAAGGTCATGTTTAAACCTTATGACAATGCTGGAAGTAGAAGGTTCAATATTATTCATTACCAGGTCGTTATCTGCTGATTGATAGTCAAGATCACATATAAACTTGCGGTACTTGACATTTTCACCTTTCCTAAACATTCTGATTGAAAGGCGAGGCTTTCTACCAGTTTCATTACTTAAAATTTTTAATTTCCAGTGCATTTTACTTGGAAATTGCGTTGCTGGGCTTAACACTAATTTAAAATTTTGTGCGTTATCATCTGGCACCGTGGTGGTGTCGATACTGACAATCAACTTATTATTACCTTCAAATTCATAGGTAATTACTCCATTTGGAGCGATTGTCTCAATGTGTAGTTCTTCAAAACTTTTAACTACACTGTGCTCTAATTTTGGCATTAAGTCATTTTTTAAAGTCATCATAATTTTATCCTCCTAGATAATATTTTAGAAATTATATTACAATTTCTATATAAATTTAATTTACACTGAATTATATCATTTTATTTTAGTTATGTCAACATTTAATGTGCTTTTTTTGTTTTTTTGCTAACTTTACAAGTATTATTATATTTTAATTGTATTATTAAAATTACAATTAAATGTAAAAATGGTGCTATAACTAAATATTTAGTTATAGCACCTACACGGTTGAATGTTAATTACAAGTATTTGCTCTACTTGCCATATATTTTTCAACAAGTCCTAATCTTGCCTTATCTTTCTCTCTATCACTACTTTTTAAGAAAGTGTAGTATTTTTCAATACTTTCAAGATTATATCCTTCAAACTTTTCTATTTTCCATGATTCCTTTGTGTCAAGTACACATTCAACTTTTTCATTTACGGTATACCAACCGTTGTCTTTTTCTTTTAGAGTATAATTTTCTTTTAGCTCTTGTAATCCTTTTTCTGTAACAGCGATATCTAAATCACCTGCATCTTTATATATTCCTCTGAGAACTAGTGCACTACTAGATAAAATCCAATACTCATCTTTGCTTATTTTTAAGCTTTCTATTAGGTTTACTAGTTCATCTTTATTCATTCTTTTTTCCATAACAATCCTCCTTATTAAATTTGATACAATACCTTTTTTACGATTATATCAAATTTAATTTGATATAGCAAGTATTTTGTATAAACTAGTAAAAAAAAGTATAAACTAATGTTTGTGATCAAACTTTACAGATATATTAGCCTGTGATATAATTAGTAAAAAATGAGGTGATAATAGTATGAGTTTTGTTCATCTGCATATGCATACAGAATATAGTCTTTTAGATGGTTCAATAAAAATAGAAGATTTAGTAAAAAAAGTAAAAGAATTAGGGATGAATGCAGTTGCTATAACAGATCATGGAAATATGTTTGGAGCTGTCGAATTTTACAAAGCTTGCAAAAAAGAAAATATAAAACCAATAATTGGGGTTGAGGCTTATGTTGCACCAAGAAGTAGACTTGAAAAGCAAGGAAAAATAGATAGTGAACCAAGTCATTTAATACTTCTTGCAATGAATAATGTTGGATATAAAAATTTGGTTAAATTAGTATCTATTGGATATACTGAAGGCTTTTATTATAAGCCAAGGATAGATATGGAGGTATTAAGAAAATATAATGAGGGAATAATTTGCCTATCTGGTTGTATAGCAGGAAAACTTGCAAAACAGGTACTAAGCTCTAACTTTTACGGTGCAAAAGAAACAATAAAAGAATTTTTAGAGATTTTTGGAAAAGAAAGGTATTATATTGAAATACAGGATAATAAATTAAGAGAACAAATACTTGTAAATCAAAAATTATTGGAGTTTTCGAAGGAACTTGGAGTTTTGCTTGTGGCAACTAATGATTGTCATTATTTAACATCAGGAGATTACTTTGCTCATGAGGTATTACTTTGTATACAAACTCGAACTACAATAAATGATGAAAATAGAATGTCTTTTAAAACAAATGAATTTTATGTAAAAAGTGAAGAAGAAATGGAATCAGGATTTAAATTTGCTCCTGAGGCTATTTTAAATACACAAAAAATTGCAGATATGTGCAATGTAAGTCTTGAGTTTGGTCATACAATTCTACCAGAATTTAAAATAAAAGAAAATATATCACATTTAGAGTACTTTAAAAATAAATGCTATGATGGCTTAAAAAAAAGGTATAATAGCTCTATGCAAGATATAGCAAGAAAACGTTTAGAATATGAAATTTCTGTAATAGATAAAATGGGATTTGTTGACTATTTTTTAATTGTTGCCGACTTTATAACCTATGCTAAAAGTATAGGAATTGCAATAGGACCAGGGCGTGGCAGTGGAGCTGGTTCTATTGCTGCATATCTTATGTATATAACTGATATTGATCCTTTGAAATTTAATTTGATTTTTGAAAGATTCTTAAATCCAGAAAGAGTAAGTATGCCTGATTTTGATGTAGACATTTGTTATGAAAGAAGAAAAGAAGTAATTGATTATGTTACAAGAAAATATGGAAGTGATCACGTAGCACAAATTATTACATTTGGAACTATGGCAGCTAGAGCGGTTGTTAGAGATAGTGCAAGAGCGCTTGATATTTCATATCAAAAAGCAGACAAAATTGCAAAACTTATACCTCATAATTTGGATATTACATTAAGTAATGCAATATCAACTGTAAAAGAGTTAAAAGAACTTTATGAAAGCGATGAGGATACTAAAAAAGTAATTGATATTTCAAAAAAATTAGAAGGTCTTGCTCGTCATGCATCTACACATGCAGCAGGTGTGGTTATAACTAAAGAACCAGTAGTAAATTATGTACCATTATACGTAACGGATAACATGGTTTCAACTCAGTATACGATGACTTTGCTAGAAGAACTTGGATTACTAAAAATGGATTTTTTGGGACTTAGGACTCTTACGGTTATATCCGATACTGAAAAATTAGTAAAAAGTATAAGAAATGAAATAGTAGATTATGGCAACTACGATGATAAAAAAACATATGAAATGTTAAGTAGTGGGAAGACAACTGGTGTATTTCAAATGGAAAGCAAAGGCTTTAGGCAACTCATAGTAAAAATGAATCCGGACTGTATTGAAGATATTATTGTTATGATTTCACTTTACAGACCTGGTCCTATGGATCAGATTCCAAGGTATATACGAAATAAGAATAATAAAGATGATATAATTTATACGCACGAATCATTGAAGCCTATTTTAAAAACAACGTATGGTTGTATGATATATCAAGAACAAATTATGCAAATATTTAGAGACCTAGCTGGATACAGTCTTGGAAGGGCTGATTTGGTAAGGCGTGCAATGTCAAAAAAGAAAAAAGATGTCATGCAAAAAGAAAGAGAAATTTTTGTAAAAGGAGCACTAAATAATGGTATAGATGAAGAATCATCAAATAGAATATTTGACGAAATGGAAGAGTTTGCTAAATATGCTTTTAATAAATCACATGCAACTGCGTATGCTGTTGTAGCGTATAAAACAGCATACTTAAAAAGAAATTATAAAGAAGAATTTATGTCTGCTATAATGAATAGTTTTATAGGAAATTTAAATAAAATTCCTGAGTATATTGATGAATGTAGGGAGATGAAAATTCAAATTCAAAAACCAGATATAAATGAAAGTTTTGCAAAATTTACTGTTGTAAATGGAAGAATAAGATTTGCACTTAGTTCTATAAAAAATACGGGTGAAAATGCAATAAATGAAATTATAAAGTCAAGAAATGAATGTGGAAAATTTTTAGGGTTTATAGATTTTTGTGAAAGAGTTGCAGGCGACATTGTAAATAAAAAGTGTATAGAAAGTTTGATAAAAGCAGGATGTTTTGATGAATGTGAAAGTGAGCTTACAAGATACGATTTACTTGACTCTTATGAAGGAATTATTGAAAATATTACTCAAACAAGAAAAAATAATTATAAAAACCAACTAAATATGTTTGATTTTGGAGGAATTGAGAGTAGTGATACAAAAATAGTAATAAATAAATCTGATAAAAAGCCAACAAAAAGAGAAATTTTAGAAATGGAAAAGGAAACATTAGGCTTGTACGTTTCTGGTCACCCACTTGATGAGTACGTAAATTATATTAAAAAAAATAGTACTGTTACTAGTATGGAATTAAATTCTGTAACTGATGAAAGTGAAAATGATGAAAAGCTGAATTATGAAGGAAAAAATATTTGCTTTTGTGGGATTATATCAAATAAGAAATTTTTAATGACAAAAAGTGGAAAACAAATGATGTTTGCAGATATTGAAGATATGTATGGAAGTGTAGAGCTTGTGTTTTTTCCAAATGTATGCGAAAGATTTTCTAATGAAGTAATAAATGATAGACTTTATAAAGTGACTGGAAAAGTTAGTTTAAAAGAAAATGAGAAAGCTAAAATATTAGTTCAAAATATTGAGCCTATAAAAAAGGAACAAAAGATATATATAAGGTTACCAGAAGATAAATTTGACATGGAATACAGAGTAATTGATTACATTAAAAATCTTGAAATGGATATGTTTGGAAGCACTCCAGTATATATTTTTTATGCTGGAACTAATAAGGTAAAACTGTTAAATAGGAAAGTTTGGCTAAAAACAGACGAATATGTAATTGATAAACTTTGTCTGGCTTTTGGAAAAGAAAATGTTAAAGTAAAATAGCAAATTAAAAAAAGAAGCTTTTGATGTGTCATCTTAAGCTTCTTTTTGTACATATAATTTATACATTAAATCTAAATAAAATTACATCTCCATCTTGCACAACATATTCTTTTCCTTCAAGTCTTACTAATCCCTTCTCTTTAGCTGCTGCTGTTGAACCGTAGGTAATTAAATCATTATATGAAATTACTTCAGCTTTTATAAATCCGCGTTCAAAGTCACTATGTATTTTTCCAGCTGCTTGGGGAGCTTTTGTACCTTCCTTTATAGTCCAAGCTCTTACTTCCTGCTTTCCTGCAGTTAAAAATGATATAAGACCTAGTAGCGAGTAACTTGCTTTTATAAGCTTATCAAGCCCAGATTCAGATATGCCATAATCACTCATTAACATTATTTTATCTTCATCATTTAATTCACTTAAATCTTCTTCAAGTTTTGCACAAAGCGTAACAACTTTTGCGTTTTCTAATTTAGCATATTCTTTTACTTTATTAACAAGTTCATCGCTTTCAATGTTAGGAATTTGAGATTCTGATACATTAGCAACGTATATTATAGGCTTTATTGTTAAAAGATAAGTATCTTTTAGTAGCTCTTTTTCATCTTCTTCAAATTCAAAAGTTCTAACAGGTTTAGAAGCCTCTAAGTGAGCTAATATTTTATTTAAAAGTTCAAGTGTGGACTTTGCAGTTTTATCACCTGATTTTGCAATTTTCTCATATCTTGCAATTGATTTTGTTACTGTTTCGATATCAGCAAGTATAAGTTCTAAAGATATAGTTTCAATATCATCTATTGGATCAATTTTACCAGATACATGTACTATATTTTCATCATTAAAGCATCTTACAACATGTGCTATTGCGTCAGTTTCTCTAATATGTGATAGAAATTTATTTCCAAGTCCTTCACCTTTAGAAGCACCTTTTACTAATCCAGCAATATCAACAAATTCAATAGTTGCATATGTTGATTTATCAGTTTCATATAACTTTGAAAGTTTATCTATTCTTTCATCTGGTACATTAACAATTCCAACATTTGGCTCTATAGTGCAAAATGGGTAATTAGCACTTTCAGCACCAGCCTTAGTTATTGCATTAAAAAGTGTTGATTTTCCAACGTTTGGTAAGCCAACTATTCCTATTTTCAAATTAAACATCTCCTTTAGTACAATTAATATTATACCAAACAAAAAAAATATGTCAATGCTTAATTCTTTTAAAAATCGAGAATAAAATTAAGTTTTTGATATTCAAAATGAAATATGTTAATGCAAGTAACTATTAAAAGTACTTTTTACAAGAAATAAAAGTGTAGTATTCTAATTATGTATAGTAGTATTGAAAATATATGATTACAATAAAGAATAAAAGTATAATATTTGACATAAAAAATACGACGTGATATAATATATTTTGTAGTTTAAAAATTTTAATGTGTGATAATTGTGATCACGGAAAGGAAATTATGGAAAAATTTAAAGAAGATTTATTATTTGCATTAGTAGTTGCAGGATTTGTTATTTTCTTGCTAATAGTTTATCTAAATTCAGGAAGAATAATTAAGGAGTACAAATTTAATATTGAGTGTACTCAAAAAATTGAACAAGCAGCAAATGCGGCTAGCATTGAGATTGCAGATGAAAAGATTTCTGAGGCGATCTCGTACCTTAAGAAAAATAACATTACCAGTGGAAATACATCTTTTATCGTAAGGATGCCGAAAAATGATGTTTCATATTGGTATAAAAATCTTCTTAGCATTAAAGAAGAACTTGAGAGTTCATATAACTCATCCTCAATAGAGAAAGGGAATCTTTTATTAAGGCTTAATAATTTACTCTTGGACAGAGATGGAAAAGTTATCATGCCAAGTAATATAGCCGTTTATCCAAATGTTGCTTTATATCAGGTAGCTTACTACTTAGGAAAAGTACTTATCATTCTCATAGGTTTGTACATTTTTAGGCGTATTTTTAAAGTGCGGATATGATAAACTTTTCATTGTTTAATAGTTAAAAGGATTATTAAGTAAAAAAGTTGACATAATACTGATATTGTGGTATAATATAATTGTAGTAAAAATATTTTATTGTAAGATAATTAAGCTTACAGGAGGAGGATTATATGATTAAATTAAGAAGTTTATTTCATAAGAAGTTTGAGAGTGAACATGTAGCTAGAATTGAATCAGATGAACATGTTCAGAAAGTAGATATTAATGAAGTTACGAAAAAATTCAGAGACTCTGATATTAAATGTATTGGAGATGTGAATATTTTAAAGACTTTGGAGGATGTTATAAAACAAAAATCAATGTTTCCTGAGGTTTTTAGCTCTATGCAGAGCGTGACATCATATACGGGTATAGGAGACAGCGATAGTAGTGTAATTCAGCTTGAGAAGAGATTTTACCTCAATGTAAACAAAATTGAAAATCTCTCTAATTATTTCTATAAATTATGCGGTTCTGGAAATGAGGAATTGCAAAAGAATCTGGAGAAGGCCGCCAAGAATATGGAAAAGTTAGTATCATCAAATTGGCGAATTTTGAATCTTTTTTTTGAATTAGGAATAGATGGTAATGATTTAGGTCATAATTGGGGTAAGCTTCGTGAAGCCTTCACTGAAAAGGCTAATGAAATCTTAAAAAATTAGTAAAATTCATTAATAAAAAAATCGTCACCATTATTATGGTGATGATTTTTTGTAGTTATCTCAAAATAATTCTTGAAAAATTGAAATTATTAAATAAAAAAATATGTATATTACGTAAACTTGACTTGCAAGTAATATACTGATATAATGATGTACAGTTTTTAAATTATTTTTTAGTGGAGTTTACTAAAAGGATTATGATAGGAAGTTTAATATGATAAAAACATAGTTTTAGCAGGTATAAAACTTAAAATTTATATTAATCTAGGAGAAAAACAAAAAATGAAGTCAAAAGAAATATATAATTCCGAAAATCTGAAACTTTATTTGCGATTAATTAAAAGATGTTACGAAAAATATGAAGACTATAATATTGTGGATGCTAATATAAAAACAAGTCTTTTTAAAACTATGTGACAAGTAACGTTATTATGTTACCACATGGAATTTTTAAGCGATGTTATTTCAAATTCGTATGAAAAAATATGGATATACAATGAATATAGTACAAAATTAATTAATCTTAATAACGTCTTCTATAAAAATGTTGGAAAAGTTGCGGGTTTGTCTAATATTTTATATATTTTGTATGATTTTATGAATGAAGAAAGTTTGCAAAAAAAATTTGAAGAGGCAGCTAAAAATCTTGATGAATTAGTAAAAGTAAATGATCAGGTTGCAGATGATTTTGCAAATTTATTTAAGGCTGTTGTAAATTCATAGTTCACAAGTCTAATGTGTGTTATAGATAAATAAAAAATCATCATCACTATTTTTGTGGTGATTTTTTGTAAACTATTTATGAAAATTCCTTATAGTTTCAATATTAAAATAAAGAAGGTTTTACATAAACTTGACATGTTGACGTTATGTTGATATAATATGGCTGAGTTTTTTATTATGATACTAGTGGTAATTTGCTAGTATGACTATTAAAAGGAGGTTTAATATGGGATAGACATAATTTTTATTTTAGAACAATATTAACGGAGGAAGAGAGGATGAGAAAATGTATTAAAAAATTAAAAAAGGTATTTTTTTTAAATTTGCCTGTGATTGCTTTTAATATTGTAATTTTTTCAAAAGGTTTTTTGGGATTTAGTATTACAAGTGGAAGCATATTCACGCGGGCGCTTGCTCTTACTGCTTTATTAGCTAGTCTTTTCTTAGTTATTTATGGTAACTATATAATTATATTTAAGAAGAGTAGCTCTAATGATGAAGTAGAAGTAGTAGAAACATCTGAATATTTAAAAAAGATCGAAAGAT
>ULOC01022799.1_pt1 | contig 18555 bp, 22 predicted proteins | sample 1952181 | NCBI WGS metagenome assembly ULOC01 (sample SAMEA4835592, study PRJEB28245) | human gut metagenome | biome: gut microbiome; material: fecal sample | place: Denmark | collected 2008
GTGTGCCGAAAAGGTTGCTCACATGAAAGAGGTCAAGCAACAGGTAAAGGAGAATGCACAGAAGCAAGCCGAGAACATGGATGCCTATGTGATGCTTTCTTTCGACACATATGAAGCAAAAGCAGCTTTCTGTGAACGGTTCGGCTATGGACCGAATATGAAGTTCATAAAGGGAGAAGTTTTCGATGAACAAGTAGAACGGGTAGATTGATATGAGCAATAGTGAATCTCAAAATAGAAAAGGTAAGGGAGGAAGAAAGCCTAAGTTTGATTATACAAGCGTAGACTTTCTTTCTCTCGTAGAATCGTATGCCAAAAAGGGATTCACTGACAAGGAAATTGCCTTCGCTCTTGATATAGCACCAGAGACTTTTTGCATAAAGAAGAATGAGTATCCTAAATTATCTCAAGTCTTAGCGCGTGGGCGTGCGACAATCAACGCAACGGTAAGGGCTAAGTTCCTTGCTATGGCTCTTGGTGGGATTAAAACGAAAAGCACTGTGGTAAAAAAGCTGCGTGATATGGAAGGCAATTTGACCGGTGAAGAAGAATTGCAAGTAAGCGAAAGTGAACTGGCTCCGAATCTGCAAGCGATGTCCGTTTGGTTGTACCATCATGATGAAGACTGGAGAAAGGTTGAGCGTAAACAGGATGAAGATGCCGATATTCCAACTGATATTGACCACGGTATTTCTATTGATTCATGGATTAAAGATAAATTGAAATGATTGTTCCTCAAGAAATTTACCATCCATTATACGAGGATAAGGAAAAATTTATAATTCTTATCACTGGTGGACGTGGTTCGGGAAAATCTTTCAATGCTTCCACCTTTATTGAACGGTTGACTTTTGAAATGACTCCTGTAGAGAAGATAGTCCACCAAATACTTTACACCCGTTATACGATGGTTTCCGCTGGAATGTCTATCATTCCGGAAATGATGGAGAAGATAGAACTTGACGGGACAACCAAATATTTCAAAACTACAAAGACGGACATAGTCAACAAGATGACTAAAAGCCGTATCATGTTCCGTGGTATCAAGACCTCTTCGGGCAATCAGACGGCAAAGTTGAAATCCATCCAAGGTATTACTACTTTCGTCTGTGATGAAGCGGAAGAGTGGACGAATGAAGAAGAGTTTGACAAGATAATGCTTTCCATCCGTAAGAAGGGCATTCAGAACCGGATTATCATCATAATGAATCCTTGTGATTCAAACCACTTCATTTATAAAAAATATATCGAGAAAACTCACGAGTTGGTAGAGATTGACGGTGTGCAAGTTCAAATCTCTACACATCCGAATGTGCTTCATATCCATACCACTTACTTTGATAACTTGGAGAACCTATCGCCGGAGTTCTTAAAAGAGGTCGAGGATATGAAAAAGAACAATCCCGAAAAGTACGCTCATGTAGTTATCGGTAGGTGGGCCGATGTTGCGGAAGGTGCGGTGTTCAAGAAGTGGGGTATTGTGAAAGAGTTTCCCCCACAATGCAAGAAGGTTGCTATCGGCCAGGATTGGGGCTACACAAATGACCCGTCTGCTTCCATTCGTTGCGGTATCATTGATAATGCTCTGTATCTCGATGAGCTTGACTATCGTACAGGTCTTCTGTCAGGGGATATAATTAAAATGCTCCGTCCGTGGGGGCTAAAAGTTCTTGCGGATAGTGCCGATCCCCGGCTTATCCAAGAAGTCCACAACGGAGGGATTAAGATATATCCAGTAGAGAAAGGTGCAGGTTCTATCAATGCCGGTATTGACAAAATGCAAAGCATGGAGACATTCATTACAGAACGATCTTATAATCTTATCCGCGAGTACCGCAAGTATGTATGGGCCAAGGATAAAGACGGAAATTATATCAATGAACCGGAAGATCACGACAATCATGGTATAGATGCTGTCCGTTACTATGTATTGGGTGAACTTCTTGGTAAAGTAATGAAGCCGAAAGATAATTCAGGAGTATTTGCACATTAAAATATAATCAAATGAAAACGATAGACGAAATTTTAGCACTCGAAGATATAGATCAGAAAATCTACTATCTGAAGAAAGGTCGGAAAACTCAGCTTCCAGACCGGGAGAAACTATATGCTGATTGGGACCCCAATAAGCATGAAATCATCATGGATGAAGAAAAGTATCCACAGATAGAAATCACTATTGAGCAGGAGAAAGAGGTATTTGACGAAAAGACAGGCAAGACTACTGTCATCCCGAAAAAGACAAAGAAGGTTGATCCTAACCGGATTGCCCTTCCTCTTGAACAGGATATCGTGAACATCCAAACGGCTTTCACCGTTGGTACTGAGCCAAAGATGGACTGTACTCCAGATGAATCGGAGAAAGGTATCTTTGAAGCTTTGAAGCAAGTCCTGAAGAAGAATAAAATCAAATATCAGAACCGGAAGATTGTTCGTTCTTGGCTATCAGAACAGGAAATAGCTGAATACTGGTATGTAACAAAAGACGATGGCTTCTGGGCGAAGTTAAAGGCAAAAGTAGCCAATCTATTTGGCAAATCTATGCCTCAATACAAACTACGTAGTGTTCTTTGGTCACCGTTCCGGGGTGATAAGCTATATCCTTTCTTTGATGATTCTGGCGATATGGTCGCTTTCTCTCGTGAGTACAAAAAGAAAGACCTGGACGACCACGAAATCACCTGTTTTATGACTGTGACGAAAGATGTAGTTTACCAGTGGGAGTTAGACAAAGGTTGGGAGATGGTTTCCGCTTTCAAGCATGGTTTCAAGAAACTTCCGGTGTTGTACTGTTATCGCTCGGAGGCTTACTGTAATAAGATCCGCACTATTCGTGTCCGGTTGGAGAAGTTGCTTTCGAGCTATGCCGACTGTATCGATTATCATTTCTTCCCAATTCTGAAACTATTCGGTGACGTAGAGAAGATGTCAGGTGAGTTCAGAAACAGAGTGGTTCAGTTAACAGGTGATAATGCAGATGCCGCTTATCTAACGTGGAACCAGGCAAGCGACCCGGTGAAGGTCGAGTTTGAGAACCATTTCAATCAGGCTTATGCTCTTACTAATACACCTCGTATTTCATTCGATCAGCTTCAAGGCTCCGGCAACGCTTTATCCGGTGTCTCCTTCCGGTATGTGTTCATGGGTGCTCACATGGCAGTAGAAAATTCAGCAGAAGAAATAGGCCCTTTCTTACAGAGACGTATTAATTTTTTAATTTCTGCGCTCGGTTCGATTAATACCAATTTCGAAAAACCTTCTGAAACAATTGATATTGATGTTGAAATTCAACCCTATATTATTGATAATTTGGATGATAAAGTATCTACGGCAGTTAAAGCCGTTCAAGGACAGGTTTGGTCTCAAAAACATGGTGTCATGTTTGCAGGCAACTTAGAACGGCTGGATGAAGAACTTGCTGAAATAAAAGAAGAACAAGCTGAAAAACAAAAGGCAGAGATGAAAAATCAGCAAAAAGGAGAGAGGGATTAATCCCTCTCTTTGTATCTCCATCTAAAACCACCTGCTGTACCTTGTTTGCCATTACAGCATCGACCTATACTTGTGCTATCAATGTGAGTTTTTCTTTCAGCTTCTTTAGTACTGCCAAATTCAGCTATTATTTTTTCGTTTAAGATTTGGTAAACAGTTTTTGATTTGTTATGCTCTTTGCCAAACTTGCCGAGGTATGCTCTACCTACTTTTCGATGTAATACATGATGTCTATGGTTTTGCTGCTCTGTATAGGTTGCCCATTCAAGGTTTGAAAGCACATTGTTGTTTGGTACCCCATCTATGTGATTAACAGATGGTTTGTTTTCTGGATTTGGTATAAATGCTTGGGCTACTAAACGATGAACCATACAACGATTGACTTCTCCAAACTTGCATAAAGAAACGATTCTATACCCATACCTTAAACGTCCTCTAAGATATGACTCTGGAACTATTCTAAAACCAACAGTATTAACCACTTGTCTTTTGAGCGACTTTACCCTACCTAAACTCGATACTTGGTACAAACCTTCGTATCCTTCAATGTCTTTCCAAATTTCATCCATAATTATTTAATTTAAAAGTGAATAAAGACCGCCCCTAAGATGGTTCGGACGGCCTTTGATAATCGTGTGTCAGCACCCTTTTACCATCTCATTAAGCCTTTCAGCCATGATTTCAGAAAGTAGTTCATTCAGTGAGCCGGTGATGGTACTCAATTCATCATGTATATCATCAAGTTTTACCCAACGATGTTTAAACTTGTTTATCTCTGTCTCGCCCTGTATAGTTTCAACCATACAGCAAGCCTGTTTCAGTAGGCAAAGAACCTCGAATAAACCAGAATGAATGGATTTCTCTTTTACCTCATTTATATTGATTGTTGCTGCCATAACCTTAAGCGTTAAATGATTTCACCAACCTCTTATACTCATTCGTTCTCTCAAACCGGTTCAAGTCTTTTACCCGGTCAGCACCGAAAGAAACTTCACCTGTGCTGAACTGGTAGATGTAGATCCGGCTACTCTGGTAGGTATGCAGGTACACGCTGACCTTATTATCTTTTGATAGTAGTGTTGCCATTTCATGCAATTTTTACAAGGTTGAACTTCTTGAATGATCTGAACGCTTCTTTCTCACAATCCCAATAGGTAAAAAGATCGTCGTTCTTCTTGCGGGTGTCATTACCTTTGATCTTATCGGCAATCACTTCATCTTTCATAGTACCGAAAGCCTGACGGATTTCGCCATTCACTTTCTGATAGAAGAACTGAACCGTTCTTTTCTTCATCTCTTTAGCCAGTTTATAAACTTGCCAAGCCCTTTTAAGGCAATCGGCAAAACTTTCGCCTGTTACTTTGAAGAAACGCCAAGCTGTGCTCATTACTTCTCTCATGCTGTTTTTAAATGTAGTGCTCATAATCGTTGTATGTTTAGTTGTTGTTTTATAATTCAACTTTTATAATACAAAGTTATATTATAAAACAACTCAAATAAGAATAATAATGTTAAATAATGTTTTATCAAACAACTTTTTTCTTGTTTGTTGTTTTATGATACATTTTCAGTATATTTGCAGAGTTATATTAAAATAGAACGCTTATGGATTTAAGACTAAAAGAAGTATTAGATGAGAAAAATATGTCTTTGGTAGCTCTATCAGAGAAAACAGGTATTGAAAAAGGTAATTTAAGTGCGATTGCTAATAATAAGAAGAATCCCACAATAGAGACTTTATCAAAAATAGCAAACGCCTTAGAAATCTCATTGGCCGAACTGTTTAAGTCTCCAGAAAAAGAAGAGATAAATGGATTCGTCGAGTATAAAGGGGATATTTATAAAATAAATGGTATTGACAAATTTCAAGAATTTACAACTATGGTAGAAAATGAAAAATACGAACAGATTGGAAAAATAGCAAATAATGCTAATGGCCAACAGATTAAAGGTTCTGAATTAGTACCCTTGATAGGAATGGTTGCGAGGGGGGTATTTAATGCAATTGCGGCAGCATATCGCTATTACTACAATAAAGGAGATGCTAGTACGGCAGAGAATATAGCAAAAACTTTTGTTAATGAAAAAGGAGAATATGCTTATAGAAAGTAGGTGTAGGCTTATAATAAAGGCGGACTAAGTATCCGCCTTTATCTTTTTACTTGTTTCTGTTAATTTCATCGTTGATACGACCCTTAAACATTTGAATAAACTCGTATCCGCTTAGCCCTTCTTTTTTGATCTGAACCTTTGTTTTGGCGGCAGTTTCAAAAGAAACTCTGTTTTCAGTCGCATGCCTTACAATTTCTTTTTCTTCGTTTTCATAACCTTTTTCCAATTCCATTTTAGTCTCCTCTTTTTAAAAGTTAATAATTATATATCAACCTTCATGTATGCTTAAAAACGAAGTTATACACATAACATAAAGAATGTTGTGCTGTATTCACTTTGCAAAGATAGTAAATATTGTTTTACATTCGTATAGATGAAGAGCTAAAAGAGATCGATGAGCAAGCAGAAAAGAATAAGCAAATCTTAAAAATAGGACAAAAAGAAGCCTCTTAGTCAGAGAAATTACGGGGTTTATAGTTTTTATCATTTAAAAATAGAACAATTAAAACGTTTTAGTCATGGGAAAGAAGAAGCCTAAGAAGAAAGGCGGTAAAGGCTGCTGATCAGGATAGCGGTTGCTCCGGTGGGGTAGCCGCTATTTTTTTAATATTCATAGTAAAATAATGAATACTATGTTTGTTTGTATTCGTAATATTACTATATTTGCATAGTAATTAAGTCCAAGCGTTATGAGTTACAAATCAATTAAAGACGTTGTAACTATGTTGCAAGAAAACGGTTTTGAATTTAAGAGTCAGAAAGGTAGCCACTTGAAGTTTGTCAAAGACGACAAGACAGTTATCGTACCGAATCATAACAGCAAAGGCGTTGAGAAAGGCACTTATTACAGCATTTTGAGACAAGCGGGGCTAAAGTAGCCCCCCTTGTTCTCATTTAAAAAAATAGGAGGTAATATGAAAACGGTAGAAGTAATTGTTGAACATGCGGGAAAGAATCTAAGTGCGTACATCGAAGGTGCTCCGGTCATTACTGTTGGTAACGACATGAAAGAGATTGAGGATAATATGAAAGAGGCTATCGAATTGTACTTAGAAGACAATCCTAATCCAGTAGAGATTCTGACCGGAGAATTTGAGCTAAAGTTTAAGATCGATGCTGCCACTTTTATCAATTACTACAGCAGCATCTTCACGAAAGCGGCATTAAGCCGGATAACCGGCATCAATGAACGTCAGTTGTGGCATTATGCTGCCGGAGTGCATAAACCCCGCAAACAACAACTGGAGAAGATTCAGAAAGGTATTCAGTCTTTGAGTAAGGAATTGTCGGTTATAAATTTATTGTGATAATGGAAAATACAGAAATTGTTTTAAATTTTCCTGTACATAAATTGAATAGTGAAATAACAGAGAAAATTTCAAAAATTCGATCATCGCAAATTCCAGAACAAATTCAAAAAGGATTGCAAAATGAAATTATGTGGGTTGATCTCTTAGGGAAGATTACTACGGTCGCTGAGTTAGATTCTCTTAATAGAGTCAAGTTATCTTCTGCATATTGCCAGTTCTTATGGATCATATGTGATATAGCAATTAAAACTTATGATGCTAATGTTTTAGAATTGGAATTGGCAAAAGAAACAAAGGAAATAAAAGACGCTTTAATTAAAATGGTAAAACTGTCTCAAAAAAGAACAAAAGAAATTGATGTGTTAAACGAAATTATAGATCATCAGGCTGTTTTTGAGAAGGCTTTTTCTGAATTTGGACTAGCAGAACAATTGATAACAACTAAATTCACAAAGGAGGATGTTAGCCGTTTTAATTGTTTGGATATGACCAGTGATTATGGAAGTAAAACTAATTCAGTCTATTGTTATGGTATAATTTTTATTCTTTTGCATGAATTAGCTCATTTCCGATTTGGGCATATTTGTCCTACTAAAGAAGATGAGAAAGATGCAGATAGTTTGGCCTTTTGGGATATTTATTATGACGTTCTAGATACAGATAAGATTACTGCGACTCTTGGGGTTATTTCAGCTCTTTTTTCATTACTGTTTTTTTCAAAGGATTTAAATGGAGATGAACAACATTCTGACGAAGACAAAAGAGTATTTGAAATATTTGACATAGTGCGAGACGATTGTGCTAATTACGCAGGATTGATAGTACAATTTTTTAAACTATGGGCTTTCTATTGGAATATAAAAGATTTTCCTTCTATGTCAGAAACATATGAACAAACCTTAGATGATATTAAGAATTGGCTTGAAAAAAAGAAAAAATAAAATCGTTAGGCGTGATTCCTACCCGGTTTCACGCCTTTTTATATATATTCAGCACATTGCCTCTTAATGTGCTTTTCTTCTCCCTTCAAAATTTCCCCTTCTATTCCCATCCATTTACTTTTATGCTGATTTTACGACAATAGCTCTATTGTCATGTATTCCGTATTCTGAAATTTCTTATCTATACATAACCTATCTACTTTTATACCAAAGATTTTAAACGAAAATTCATACGGTATGAAAGAAAAGATTTTAGCGTTACTCAAAACCAAATTCCCTGGGGTTGATGAAGCTACTTTAATCCGGATCGCTGAGAAAAAAGCGAACGGAGTAACGGATGAAAGCCAATTACAGACAATTGCGGATGGAGTAAGCTTTCAAGACGTGTTAAATTCCTACGGCGATTTCCGGGCTAATAGTGCCGTTACTTCCGCAGTATCTAACTACGAGAAGAAACACAACATTAAGGACGGTAAGCCAGTCGAGAATCCCAATCCTAACCCAAATCCCCAACCAGCTCCACAAGATGATATGGCAACCATCATTGCAAATGCCGTGAATGCAGCCGTGAAGCCTCTCTCTGAAAAACTCGCTCAGTTTGAAACAGAGAAGTCGCAGGCTACCCGTCAGGAGCAGATTTTGGCAAAGGCTAAAGAGTATGGTATTCCCGAATCGCAAGCAAAGCGTTACGGTATTCCTGAGGACGCAGACTTGGATGCTTATTTCAAGGATGTAAAGCAGGAATTGACGAACGAAGGCTTTGAGGGCGTGAGAAGTCCCGAAGTAGGTGGTGATACGAAAACGGAAGCGGAATCTATCGCCAGCATGATTAGCGAGGGGACAAAAACGATTGTTGAACAAAACAAAAATTAATCATGGCAGCAGGTACTAAGTACAATTTAATCCCTGAAAAGGAGGTGCAAGAATTTTACCGTGTTGAATCCGGTGTCAGAAAGAGCGGCCCGTGGAAGTTGGATATTACCAATCTGGTGGTAGGATCTTTCTTACCTGTGTTCACCCCGGTTCAGGCTGATTTGGTAAAGCGCACACTTGTTCCCGTCCGCAACGTGAAAGTTGTGGAAGCTTATGCTAATGGAGCAGATGCTTTATCTATCAAAATCGCAAAAAAATCGCTGGCTTATGTTGGTATGTTCATTGGGAACGGCACTAAAGGTGCAGAGGTTTCCGCTATCGACAAATCAAACGAAAACTACGACGTTCTGACTATCAAAGCCGCTTTCGGTGCTGATATTGAGAAAGACACTGTTCTTTTTGAAGCCACAGCAGTAGGAGGCACAAAGAAGAAGCATACTGCAAACTTCGTTCTCTTCGACGCAAAGAAAGTTGAAGACGATGGCGCTGTTCTCTGCACTCTCTTGATGCAGGCGTATGAAGTGAAGGAAAGCAAATTGATCCTCCCGATCCATGATCTGGATAAGGCCGGATTAACAAGTCGTTTCCAGTTTGAGTATTAATCATAAAAAGTTTAGATATGAATTTGACCATACAAACTTTATTTACAGATCCTAACATCGTAAAAGCGGTGATTGACCGTGTGCTTCAATTGAGATTGGATACAATCTACTGGAAGCAGTACGGTGATTTCTTGGAGACCAAACAGCGTGTTTTCAAGACCTATTTAGGAACGGTTACAGGTGTCGTTGCCGGGTCTATCCTTGGTAAGAATGACCAGAAACCGTTGAGAGAAAGACGTAACCTTGGAAGCGGTTACACCGAAATCGCTTATCTGGGTGACCGTTATCAGATGGACATCGAACGTCTGTCTCAGTTGCAGGACATCATTGATAAATTCAATGCCGCTAATACCGCAGATCAGCGTACGATCTTACAGGAGATTATCGACTTCATTGTTGATGATTACCGCCAGATCTTGTTTGCTCCGCACAAGCGTATGGATATTGTTGTTCCTGAATTGTTGATGACCGGCAAAGCAGAGGTTCATTTAGCGGACAATAAAGAAAATATCGAGTTGCTTGATATTGAGTTGCCATTCCATTTCCTTACTCCAGAAGTTGCAGCAAAAGATAAGTTTATCTCTTACTTGCAGCAGGAGATTCAGAAGCTTAAAGCCAAATACGGTGTGTTCTCCAAAATGATTATGTCTCGTAGCACATTCATGAAGAATATTGTAGGTGCTTCCGAGTTCGGGGATAAGTTCAAGATGATTCTTGGCGAGCGTGAGTTCATGGTTAATGCTGGATTGGTTACAGACCAAATGGCATCCAGCGTATTTACAGGTATCGGTCTTCCGTCAATTGAAATCAAGGAAGATTACGTTGAGAATCAAAACGGAGAGAACGTACAGATTTATCCAGACGACCGTATCACCCTGTTGCGGTCTGACAAAGTGATGAAGATGCGCCACCACAAGCCGTATGTAATGACAGACCCAGTACCGGGACGTTCTTACAATACAGCGGAAGGTCAGATGTCTGTATGCAACTATCGTGACGAAGAGGGTAGATACATGGAATACACCGCCGAATGGATTCCCGAGTTTACCGCTCCGAACAAGATTGTGAACTTCGATCTTTCTACGATGAACGCATGACGGTAAATGAATACATATCACAGAGGTTTCAGACCTTCGGCGTTCAGTTGTCGGAGGCTGACCTTCTAGATATGTGTCTTTCCTCGAAGATAAGCGGAGAGGATGAGATGAACGAGGATTGTTATGGTCGTGTCTCTGTGGCGATGGCGAGGTTCATCCCCTCTCTATTACTTCGTGCTACCTCTATTAGTGAAAGCGGTTTCTCTATGTCATGGAACATTCAAGGTATTAAGGACTACTATTCTTTCTTGTGTAAGAAGTACGGGCTGAAAGACGAACTCAATACCGATAAACCCAAAGTCAAGTTCTTATGATATTCGCTCCACACATATTACAGGTTAAAGTGACTAAGCCGATGGATAAGGATGATTTCGGTCGACCGATTCCCGGTACCGGTGGTGAAAGCTGGCAGGAGGTATGTAAATGTCGTTGTGATGATGTGAGTGCGGAAAAGAAAGTTTCCATCAATGGTGTTCTGTATGATTTCAAATATAAGGTAGTCTTTGACAAGCCGACAAAGGTTGAAGCAGGAGTAGAAGTCCGTTGTTTGAATCTTGATGGAAGCATAAGAGGGGAGGGGATTGCTAAAAGTCCTTTGGAGACAAACTATTTTTCCTACAGAGTAATATGGTTGGAATAGATGCAGACTTTTCGGATGTTGACCAGTTCTTTGAGGACGGAACAAGCGAAGTTGTTGCTGGTATGAAAGAAGAGGGAGAGTCATTTGTTGAAGATGCAAAAGCTACCGGGAGCTATCAAGACCACACAAAACATTTGAGAGAATCGAATGATTATGAGGTTGACGAAGATGGCTTGACTCTGAAAAACGAAGCTGATTATGCTTCATTCGTGGAATCCAAAGGTTTTGAAGTTGCAGGAAGTGCAGCGTTAAGAACATTAGAACGATGTAAAAGAAGATTTGAACGATGATAGTAACTACCGACATAGGAAACATTCTCTACCGGGATTGCAAGGCTTTCGGGATAGACATAGTACCGGACGGTGAAACGCTGACGGGTGAATTGAAGTCTGAAAGGATTGCTATCCACGCAAAGAAGCAACAGCCGGGAACTTATTGGAAGAAGTCTTTTGCGGAAGTGAATCTTTGCGTTCCTGATTTAGGAGAAAACTCCGCTAATTCCATTCGTTTGGGTGAACTCGAACGAAGAGCCAACAAGCTGTTTGATGATGTAGTAAGCACCTATGACGGCACAACCTATCGTTACTCGATTGATTCAATTGGCACAGAAGTGGACACGGATTTAAAGTGTCATTATGTGAATGTGAGAATTTTGTTTGAAGTATTAAACGTAAAATGAGAAAATATGAAACCATTTATTGGAATTAAAAAGATTTGGTACGGTGCGGTTATAACTGCTGCCGTTACACCTGCTTCCTTAAAAACGTGGTTAGGAACTGCCACAGAAGTGAAGAACTCCCATCAGGACACTTGGGGATACACAGAAGATGACCCGACTACGACTGATTACATCAATGAGTTGACCGGAAAGGTTTACTACAAGGACGTTACCGCTAAAGGTGCAAGAACTATGGCATTTACTATGGGAGAATATTCCTTTGAAGACAAGAAGGAGTTGCAAGGCGGTGAGCTTGTAAAAGACGGTCAGGCTGTTGTTGGCTGGCATGAACCGGATGTCGCAGAGGTTATCAACAAGGCGATTGTCGGTCAGACTAAAACCGGTAATTACATTGTGTTTACCAATGCCTCTATAATCGGTAAAGGTAACTTCGTTGAGAAGAATATCGGACTGGGTGTTTCTGCTGTCGCAATGGAAAATCCAACTGCTAGTGTAGCTGGTGAGTACTGGCTTGATGGTGAAAAAGTGGATGCTCCTGCAGCATAAATTTAAGGTGAAAAATAATGTTTTCAGGATGGCGGTGGGTGATTGCTCACCGCTTTTTTAATTTCAATACATGGAAAAAGCTTCAAAAATAGTAAGTGCAGCCGTTTTAGGAAAAGACTTTGAAACGGTGTTTGTGAATGGTAAAGCCTACGTAATCCATCCTCCAACTATTCATAAGATAGCCGGTGCCGGATATTACCTCTCCGATTTGAAAGATGGGATTACGGTAATGGATATGCTTCGATCATTAAAGGATGTTGATACGGCTTCTCGCGCGCTCTCGTGGCTCATACAAGGCGATGAAACTCTGCATGAAGAATTGTCTCATGGAACATTCGATGAAGTGATAGAGGCTTTAGCAACAGGTCTTTCAATGATTTCTGCTGAAAATTTTTACAAGCTGTCAGTTTTAGCCAAGAACGTTGCTCTACTGACAGCAAAGCAACGGTCGTAGGAAACAACTGTTTACTGGGACAGATAGCAACGTTCATGGAAAATCTGCATCTGTCTTATGATGAAGTCGTGTACAAGATACCATATAGAAACATGGTTATTATGCAAAAGGACAAGCTCCATACTGTGTACGGAGAAGTTATGGAGGAAGTATCAGAAGAAGAATTTTTCAAAACCAAGGGTAAGAACCCATTAAAACAATAATATATGCCGAAGCTCGTATTCCGTGTGGCTTCCGATTGGGAGGAAGTCGTAAAATTAAGAAATGAGATAGCTAAGTTAAAGCAAGAGTTGAAGGGTATGGATAGCACACAGTCTCCTGCCGATTTTAAAACACTCAATACCCAGCTTGCTGCATCCACGCAACGAATAGATGAGTTGGTAACGAATGCTGCTAAAGCTGGTGCGGAGATGGAAACTGGCTTCAAGAGGAAGATATTCGCTGCTTCACAGTCTGTTAATGGGTTTACTGAAAAGATTATCGCTCAAAAGGCAGTAGTTAAGGATGTGGAAGCCGATGTTAAGCGTCTCGGTGATGCTTATCGCACTGCATTGAAACGTAATCCATTGTCTGCAAACAGTAAATTAGCTGAATATACATCTGCAAAAAAGGCTCTTGATGAAGAAAAGTCCGCTTTGTTCGGATTGACACAGGAGCAAGCGAATGCCCGACTATCTGTGAAGAAACTTCGTGACGAGTATTCTCTTTACAAGGATGATGCAAAAGGTATAACAGAGGTTAATAATGGGATTACTATTTCATGGAAGCAAGCATTAGGTGTTATCGGTGGTGCTGCTATGCTAAAATCCCTTGTTTCTGATATTACTCATGTAAGGATGGAAATAGATTCGGTGGAAAAATCTTTTGCAGCTTTATTAAAATCAGAAGACAAAGCAAAGGAGATGATTGGAGGGTTAAAAGAACTTTCAATCAAAAGCGGATTAAATACCTATGGAACAGCTCAAACACTTCTCGGCTTTAATGTTGATGCAGAGAAGATACTTCCAACATTGAAAAGCATAGGAGATATAACAATGGGGAATAATGAGAAGTTTTCCTCAATGACACTTGCCTTTGCTCAGATGTCTGCCGCTGGCAGACTGATGGGGCAAGACCTTAATCAGATGATTAATGCGGGTTTCAATCCTTTGCAGGTTATTTCTGAAAAGACGGGTAAGTCCATTGCTGTTTTAAAGAAAGAAATGGAGCAAGGTGCTATTTCATCTGAAATGGTAGCGGATGCTTTTGCCACTGCCACTGCCGAAGGAGGTCGTTTTTATAATATGCTCGAAAAGCAAAACACTGGAATTAGAGGCGAGAAAAACAGACAGAGCGCAGTAATTAAGGAGAAATTGAATGAAATAGGCGAAGCAAATGAGAAGATTATAGCAGGTTCGTATCGCGTTACCACTTTTTTGATCGAGAACTATGAGACTATCGGCAAAATATTGGTTGGGCTTGTTGCTACTTATGGAACGTATAGGACTGCCGTAATGTTGGTTACTGCTGCCGATAGTAAACATACTCTTGTGGAGATTGGGCTTACTAATGCCCGGATATTGGCACGAAAAGCACAACTTGCATTGAATGCTGCCATGCTCACTAATCCTTACGTGTTATTGGCTGTTGCTGTAGGAGGGCTTGCTACAGCAATGTGGGCAATGTCTGATAGTACAACTGCTGCTGCACGTGCCCAAAAGGAATATAACGACATTAAAGATACAGCATCTAAAAAAGAACAGAAACATAAACAAAAGATAGAGGAACTTCTTACAGCTGCACGCGATGAAAGTTTGGCAACTCTCACCCGTCAAAAATCTTTGGAGGAACTCCGAAAGGAATATCCGAAAATCTTTGGACAATATGATATTGAGAAGTTAAAGTTGGAAGATATTCTGAAATTGAAACAACAGATTAACGAAGAGGATTCAAACCGCTCTGTTCAAGGTAGAAAAGATGATTATACTTCTCTAAAACAAATGGTTGCTAACCAACGGAGATATTTACAGCTGTTTGACAATCCAGAGCTTCGCAAAAATATGTCTGATGCCGATATGCAAATATGGAAAATGTTTGCAGGTAAACAGTCCTACGTGCAGGTACGTGAACAGATGGGGAAAAACTCCGAACTACTAAAGAAGTATCAGAAAGATGTATTGGATGATAATATCTCCGCTTATAAAGCCAATCTTAAAAACTATTCTAAAGAAAGATTAGAGGCTGAATTAAAAATGGCCCAATCTTCTGCATCAAAGCGTAATGGTTTTAATGTTGATGGAATGATGGTCAAAGGTGGGGATTTAGAAAGTATTATCTCATCTATAAATGGCGCGTTGTCAGAAAAGAAATCTCCTAATACCTATAAGCAAGATTACGAGGAAGCTAAGAAAGATTGGGAGGATGCCCAAAAAGACCTATCTGAAATAGAAAAGGATAAATCTAAGTTTACCTCAAAGCAATATGAAGAAGCTAAGAAACGGAAAGATACTGCTGAAAAGGCATATAAAGATTTGGGCGGTATTACAGGTAGTTCATTAAGCAAACAAGAGAATCAATCCGAAAAACTCCGCCAGCAAACGGAGAAATACAATCTTCTCCTTAACAAACAAGCATTAGAGCAACAACGTTTTGCCGAAGACTTACAAATGAAAGTCGATGAATCCCGAATCAAAGCAATGAATGAAGGCTCAAAGAAAACCATTGCCCAGATGGAACTCAACTTTGAGAAAGAGATGCAAGCTATTGATCGGCAAAAAGAGGATGCTTTACGTAAGAAAATAGAAGATGCCCGCTCTGCTTTTGAGTCTAATCCTAAAAACAAGGGAAAGTCGTTTGATGCTACCGGAATCGAATTGTCGGATGATGAGAACAAATACTTTGACGAGCTTTATAAAGCTGCCATCGCCAATAATGAAAAGGCATATTCCGAACTCGCAAACCAATATCTTTCATATACAGACCAACGTCTTGCAATAGAAAAGAAGTTCAATGATGATGTTGCTTTGTTGCAAGAAGCCCGTAAAAGAGCTGAAGCAAAAGGCGATACGGATGAGGTAGCAAAGATAGACCGCAGTATTGGTAAGCGTACAGAAACAAAGAATGAAGACGTTTTCAAACTCGATGCCGAACAATTCAAAAAAAGCATGAATTGGGAGCAAGTTTTTGGCAACCTAGATAAGGTTTCTACCGATACATTGAAAAAGTTGAAGTCCAATCTTAAAGACTTTATTTCAGCTCAAAAAGACCTTTCTCCCGAGAACCTGAAAGAGCTTGTCGATGCTATTGAGAGGATAGATGATAAAGTTTCAGAGCGTAACCCCTTCGAAGCGATGAGCACTTCTTTCAAGTCGCTAAAGACGGCCACCGATGCGGAACGCGAAGCGCAGGAAGCATACAACAAGGCTCTTAAAGAAGACACAGACGAAGAGAAGAAGAACGCTAAAGCCACCCTTGAAAGTGCTAAAAACAACAAGCAGAAAGCCCTGTCGGAGGCTACCACTGCATTGCATAAAGGCGTGGATGAAATCGGTCGGTATGTCGAAGCTGGCAATCAGGTTATCGGCATTATGGAAACACTTGGGGTAAAGACACCAGAATGGTTGGAGGGCGCGATGTCTGGCTTTGGTGAGATGCTGAACGGTCTTGAAAAGATGGATCTCACTAAGCCGATGTCGATTGTCACAGGTGGTTTGCAGACGATAAAAGGGGCATTAACGAGTGTAGTTTCTTTGGGCGGTCTTATTCCAGGATTCGGAGGTGCCGATTACTCCCGTTACAACAAGATGAAAGAAGAATATGACACCCTTGTTGATGTATGGGATACGCTTATTAGTAAAAAACAGCAGTATATTGATATATCCTATGGTGATGAAGCGCGCAAAATCGGGCAAGAAACATTGGATCTACTGGATAAGAAGGCAAAAAGCAATGTTACACTTGGTCTAGAAAGGCTTAATGCCGGTGCAAGTATCGGCTCTCATTCTATTGGCGTTCGTCAGCGGAAGGGAATGTCTAAAGAGGGATGGGATGAACTTCGTAAGGCAGCGCAATCCATAGGGTTCGACTACAATTCGGTTGCCGATGGTCGTATGACCGGACTGTTTGACCTTACCGCCGATCAGTTATCCGAATTGCAGGATGAAGCTCCTACATTTTGGGCAAAATTGGACGGTGATGTTCAGGAATACCTTCAAAATGTCATTGACTGCAATACGGAGATAGAAAGCATGAAGGACAAACTGAACGAAACCATGACCGGTGTCTCTTTTGATTCTTTCTATGATAGTTTTATATCCACTCTTTCAGATATGGATAAGAGCAGCAAGGATATGGCGGATGATTTCGGGGAATATCTTAAAACTGCAATCCTCTCCAACCTGGTAGCGAATAAATATCGTGATAAGATTGAAGCGTTGTATAATGATTGGGCTAGTAAATCCGATTCGGATGATGACGGCATATTTGATCTTACCGCAGAGGAATCCGAACAATTAAAAGCTGCCCAACGAGCCTTGGCGGAGCAAATGATGGCCGAAAGGGATGCGATGGCCAATGCTTTTGGTTGGAACTCCGGTAAATATTCTCAATCATCCTCTAAAGGAGGATTTCAGGCTATGTCGCAAGATACCGGAAGCGAATTGAATGGACGCTTTACCGCCTTGCAGATGGCAGGTGAAGAGATAAAGAGTCAGAACGCCCTTCAATCTCAGTCTTTGAATATTCTAACGATGAAAGCGGATGCCATTCTCTCGGTAAATACAGAAACGAGAAACATTGCAGATGATACACGGGACTTGATAGCAAATTCCTATCTTGAACTTGTACAGATATCAGAGAATACAGGAGCTATCGTGAAGCCTATTCAGCAGATTCAGAAAGATATAGCGGAAGTAAAGAAGAACACATCTAAATTATAAATTATGACAAATGACTTAAAAATTAACGGCCTTGATGCCTACCGGCAATGGGGTATAAGAATGGGTGATGGTTTCCTTGATACAATCGGTGCACCCGCGCCTATGAAAGAATTTATTGAAAACAAATCCCGATTGGAACATGGGAAACGGGTTATAACCAATAATCCTAAAGTAGATGAACGAGAAATAACACTATCTTTCACTATAGAAGGTAATTCTCAATCAGATTATCAGACAAAAAGAAAGGCATTCTTCGATGAATTATATAAAGGGGCAGTAGATATTCAAATTCCTGCTAACAGTAGCGAGATTTATCATTTGATTTATCTTGGGAAGAGTATTACCTATGCGCAGAGTTTAGACCGGACATTTGGTAAAATTTCGAGTAAGTTTTCGGAACCGAATCCGTCTATTCGTACTTAATTCACGACATTGGGCCTATTGTCGTATATAGGAATATTCATAAATTGGATACCCTTTTTTTATCTTCGATCTTTGAAGAATGATCGAGATAAAGGACATATCTGGTAGAGTCAAGTTGTCGGTATCGATAGAAACGGGTTCGGTACGTCGGTTTGAGTTGATGAAAGAGGACTATGTGAACCTCGTGTTCTCCTTGTCCGACCCGGTACAACTGGAGATCGGAGACAATATCGATTATGGAGGTAGCGTTTTCTACGTAACAGGCAAGACATACCCGACATTCAACGCATCCACAGGCGGATACGACTATAGCGTGCGATTCGACTCGCATTATTACCGATGGAAGAATCATATCCTATTTTACGATAGGCAAGGTGACAAGGAAGCGTCATGGAGCCTTACACGTGCTCCGGAGGCCCACCTAAGCATTGTCGTATCCAATTTGCGATCTCTGGGATTCAGGTATAACG
>ULOC01003471.1_pt1 | contig 18210 bp, 14 predicted proteins | sample 1952181 | NCBI WGS metagenome assembly ULOC01 (sample SAMEA4835592, study PRJEB28245) | human gut metagenome | biome: gut microbiome; material: fecal sample | place: Denmark | collected 2008
TTAAATGACAATGTCTATTAGACACTCCTACACTTATCTTCATAATACCTACTTTCTTAATACTAAAATTATATCGCATCTAAGCAAGAATAACAATAAGTAAACAAATTAGTTGACACTATAATTTAATATTCATTTTTATATTAAGAAAATTAATAAGACTATTTACTTCTTTTATATTCATCCCTACTTTAGATATTAATAAAGCCTGATTATAAGGTAATATTAAGACTAATAAATTAGGTGTTTCTTTAATACTTTTAATAAGACTATAACTATATTCTAAATGATTATTACCATCTTCTATAATAATATTATCTTTAAAATACAATCGGGACTTAGTATAATTTTCTAAATAAGTTTTATTAATTAAAAAATGAAGTTTTGTCTCAATAAGAGGAAGACTAAAAATAATTAAGAAACCTATTATACTTACTAATATTGTTAAAAAGTCCATAATATATATTCCTAAAAAATACTCTATCAAAAATATAACACTGCCTAATATAAGAAGATTCTTATATCTTACTTTATAAGCATATTCTCTATATAATTTAGGTGTTATTGTATATTCTAATTTCATAAACTACTCACTTTCAAAAATATTATAGCACACTAACTTTGGTTTATATACTTTTCTATTAGTTTCTTATTATTAATTAATCTTTCATTATCTTTATCTAATTCTAAAGCTTTATTTATATATTTTAAAGAACTTCGATATTTACCATTATTAAAACAAACCACAGCTAAGATATCATATATATTTAAATCCGTAGTGAAAACCTCATTAATATAAGTTTTGGGATGTTTCTTTATTTTTAAAGCCTCTAAACATAGTTTTTCGGTTTCTTTATAATCTTTTAATTCATAAGTAATTAAGGCCTTTTCCATATATGGATCTCTAAGATAAGGACTTTCTTTTATAGCCATATTTGCCCACATTAAAGCCTCTTTAGAACGATTTTGTTTCATATAACACCTAGCAATAAAACGCATTGAGGCACATCTTTCATCCTTCCAAGTAGCACTTTTTAAATTTAAATGTTTTTCTAAAGTAGTAATGGCTTCTTCATTCTTTCCATAATACATATATTCTCTTCCTAAGTAATGCATATTACGGTCATTTTCAGGATTTTCTTTTATCGCTAGTTCTAATAAGGGTAAATAAGAACTTCGGCTTTTCGTACTATCAGGATAATGATTAACTATTATTTTTTCAGTATATAAATATTTTTCTTCCCCCTTATATTTTAATATTTCATGAACTGGATTAACCCAAGTAAAACCTTTTCTCGCATGAATTTTTTCGCCATAAAAACTTATTATGGGATTATTATTCTTATCTAATGACCAGTTATAAACATATCTAATTCTCGTTAAGCCATCCTTCCAAAGGGCTTGTACAACCTCATACCAACCGCTTACTAAAACTTCATCTAAATCTAGACAAACACAGACATCATAATCATCAGGTATCATTTCTAAAGATTTATTGCGGGCTACATCAAAACGCCAGGGTTTTATTATTTTCTGTTTAACCGTAACTCCTAAAGACTTTAATAACTTAACAGAGTTATCAGTAGAACCTGTATCTAAAACATATATTCCATCCGCCCTCTTTACCGAATCATACCATCTTTTTATAAACTTTTCTTCATTCTTACAAATAGCATATACACATATTTTCAAATATTATCACCTAATATATGATATTTTAAACTTTCAAAAAAATGAATTGCATTTAAAATACTAGTATGATACTATATAAAGACTTATAAAAGAGGGATTATAATGAATAAGAAAACAGAATTACTTTTAAATTTAATTAAACAAAGAAAAACATGTAATGAAATTTGTGAAACTTTAAATATTTCTAATAAACAATTATATAATTATTTAACTGTCCTTCAAAATAAAGGCATAACTTTTAAAAAAGCTTACTATGAAACAGGGGATATTCTTTATAAGCAAGTTTTTAGTTCAGGAGAAATGAATGAACTTAATACAGAAAAAGACATTGTGTTATTTACTACTCCTGGTTCTTATTCTCTTAAGGTTGTTGCTATTTCTGATATACATTATGGTAATATTGATGAGCATCCTGAACTTTTAGATAAAGTATTTGACTACTGTGCTAAAAATTCTATTCATACTATTTTATGTGGTGGTGATATTATTGATGGTACTTTTTCTAAGGGTGAAAAAACCATTAGTGAGCCCTATGAACAAATTGAATATTTTCTAAAAAATTATCCATTTGATAAAAGTATAATTACTTATGCTGTTGGTGGTGATCATGATATTTCAGCCTTAAATAATAGAGGTATTGATTTAAGAAATATTCTTGCTAATTACCGTCAAGATATTGTTATGAAAAATTATACTTCACAAACAATCTGTCTTAAAAATGATAGAATTGTTTTACATCATCCAACCCAAACTGGTTGTCTATTAAGTAACAGTGCTAGTATTATCTTAAATGGTCATTATCATAATTATAAAACCACTGTTAACAATGGTATTCTTAGTATTTATATTCCAACTATTTCTGATATTCTTTGCCCTACACCTTCTGCCTTAGAAATAACCTTTAATTTTAATAAGGGTGTAATAACTCATGTTAATATTAAACAATTGCTTCCAAGTTTAAATATGGCAGCCATCAGTGATGTTCATTATGATATCAACAATAATCGTAAAACAGAAGATACTATTATTAATAACGAACACACTCCTAGTATTGCTAAAAAAGCTATTAAAGAGATGCCTCTTATTCTAAGCCGTACTAAAGACAATTTAAGTCCAATTGATAAGTTTAATGATAAATTTCATCGTAAGTAAAAAAGCATCCAAGTGATGCTTTTTTTCTATCCCGTGGCTCCAGTTGGACCAGTAGGACCCGTTGGTCCAATTGGTAATACTAAATTTAAAACATAATTTGGTGCGGCACCAGTAATAGTTGCTGAGGCACTTTCTCCACTAGATACAGTTCCAATTGATAAGGTTGGAGTTTCGCCTGCGGCACCTTGGGCTCCAGCTTCACCTTGTGGTCCCGTTGGACCAGTTGGTCCTTGTAAACCTTGAATACCTTGAGTACCAGCTTCACCTTGAGGTCCCGTTGGACCAGTTGGTCCCTGTAAACCTTGAATTCCTTGAGTACCAGCTTCTCCTTGAGGTCCCGTTGGTCCTGTTGGTCCTTGTATACCTTGAATACCTTGAGTACCAGCTTCACCTTGTGGTCCCGTTGGACCAGTTGGTCCTTGTATACCTTGAATACCTTGAGTTCCAGCTTCACCTTGTGGTCCCGTTGGACCAGTTGGTCCTTGTATACCTTGAATACCTTGAGTTCCAGCTTCACCTTGTGGTCCCGTTGGACCAGTCGGTCCTTGTAAACCTTGAATTCCTTGAGCTCCAGCTTCACCTTGTGGTCCCGTTGGACCAGTCGGTCCTTGAATACCTTGAGTTCCGGCTTCACCTTGTGGACCCGTTGGGCCAGTCGGTCCTTGTATACCTTGAATTCCTTGAGGTCCTGCTACTCCTTGTGGACCTGTTGGACCAGTTGGTCCGGTTGGTCCTTGTATACCTTGAGGTCCAGTTGGGCCTATTGGACCTGTAGGTCCTCCACTAGGACCCGTTGGTCCCGTGGGACCAGTAGTTCTTGCTAAAGCAAGTAATCTATCGACATCTAGACAACAACCACTTACTACTCCCTTATTCATAAAATTACCTCCTAAAGTATTTTATGAATTAATATAACAAATAACTACTACATTTATCTTATCGTATAACTATTATTAGCCATAATTGCTCCATATAAAAATAATATATCCGCATCTTTAAAATTAATATAATTATTTAAAATCTTAGGCGAAATATACCTAGTATCTACTAAAATAATTTCTTTATAACCACTAATTAATAAAGGTGCTAAACTACTAGTATAAGAATCTCTAAATATAATAAGTCTTTTCCCATTATTTTCTAATAAATTATCTATCTTTAATAACCCACTAGCACCATTTAAATATATATCATATTTATCTAAAGAATTAATTTTATCATAATTATAAACATCTATTTTTTTATTACTAGTTAAATCATAAACTACAGCATTATTTATAAAAGCATTTTCTGCTACAACAATCTTATCTAAATCTTTATCTAACACTAATCTACTACCATATACCCCATTAAAACCTACTACATCTTTAAAACTAATATTATCATCAACAGTAAAATCCATTTTCCTGGCTAGTTCTTTTGCTACTTTTAATAGATTTTCTTCTTTCCAATGGGTATCACTTTTATAATAATCATCTAAACTTAATATATTAAATAAATCTATATAATTACCTTTAACACTCTTATATAAAGAAACTAACTTAGTATAATCTAGTTTTAAAGAATTATTAATATAATACCCTTTATCAGGAATTAAAGAATAATATACTTTATTAGTATCATCAAGATATGAATCTATTATATTATTAATTTTACTAACTAAATTATTAACAGAGTTTTCATTAAGAGGATATAAAGCTTCATAAATATAATCTTTATCTATTTGCATATTATTATAATTACCTAACACTAACATATCCGTTTTAATCTTTAATTTTCTAAACTTCTCTCTTTGATAAAATTGATCCATACTATAACTATCAAATTTTTTAAAGAAATCCCCACTAACAATTGCCTTTAAAGATACTTTGGGAAATTGTTCTAATTTTCTTCTTTCGGAAACTGATGATTTCTTATCGGGTGTTACTAAATTTAGAAAAAAGAAACCATAAATAATAAGTCCAAATAAAATAACTACTACTTTGTTTTTTAAATTATCTTGCATAATTAACCTCAAAAGCGAAAATAAAGAAAAGGATTATAAGAATTATCAATTAAACTAGATGTCACTAATAAGAAAATAATTAATATTAAGACTATTTCTCCTAAATTAATAATTTTTTTAATACTATCTTTCTTTTTTAATCTTTCTATAATATTTTTTATAATTGGGGTACTAAATAAAATACCTAATATAATAATTATTATATAGTTTCTTAAATAATAGCCAGTTATCTTATTATAAAATGGTAAACCATTTAAGCCCACTATATTCTTTAGAATATCAAATGCTCTAGTCATATTATCGGCCCCAAAAATAACAAAACTTAAACCTACAATTAATAAAACATAAAGATGTTTTAAAATATTAGGCATCTTATCTAAATATTTTTTTAAAACTAGTTTTTCAATTAATAAAATAATGCCAAAATAAAGTCCCCAAATTATGAAATTCCAAGCAGCTCCATGCCATAGGCCAGTTAAAGCCCAAACAACTAAAATATTTCTTATTAATTTGTATTTGTTTACTCTACTACCTCCTAAAGGAATATAAACATAATCTCGAAACCAAGAACCAAGACTAATATGCCATCTTTGCCAAAATTCGGTAATACTTTTGGAAATAAAGGGATAATTAAAGTTTTCTAAGAAATTAAAGCCTAATATTTTTCCTAAACCAATGGCCATATCACTATAACCAGCAAAATCAAAGAATACTTGCATGGTATAACAAAGCATATAAAAGAAACTAAAGACTACACTTTTATCGGGACTATTTAAATAACTAGTACAAAAACTTCCTAAGACATTAGCAATTAAAACTTTTTTTCCTAAACCAATGGTAAATCTTTTAATACCCACGGCAACATTTTCTAAGCTAATATCTTTCTTTATTAAATTATCATTAATATCTTCATATCTTACGATAGGACCAGCAATTAACTGGGGAAATAAAGAAACATAAGTGGCTAAGTTAAAAAAGTTATCTTGGGCTTTTATTTTTCCCCGATAAACATCAATTAAATAACTAATTATTTGAAAAGTATAAAAAGATATCCCGATAGGTAATAATACATTTAATAACTTAAGATTACTATTAAATATATTATTAATACTCCTAATTAAAAAGTCAATATATTTAAAATAACCTAATAATCCTAAATGAATAATTAAAAATAATGCTAATAAATACTTATTCTTATGTTTTTCTAATACTAAGCCCCCAATATAACAAATAAATATTTCACTAATCATTAATAATAAATATTTACTATCACCATATAAATAAAATATTAATGAACTAATTAATAACCAATAATTCTTTATTTTATTGGGTACTATAAAATATCCTAATAATACTATTGGTAAAAAATAATATAAAAAACTAATACTTGTAAATAACATAATATCACCTTCTTATTTAGAAAAAAGGCCTTCCTTAAGAAAGCCTATTCTGCTACTGCTCCATTATATTCATCAGGCAATTCTTCTAAAGTCTCACCCTTTTCTAGAGTTTCTCCAACTTTATTATCCATATATTTTACAAATTCATCATAAATACTCTTAGCCCAATCACTATCAGCCATAACCATAAATATAACATCACCACTATTTACAATGTAAAGTTTTTCCGCCGAAACACAGATCCATCTACTCATATCAACATTATCTTTAATATTTTGCATCATACTAGTAATATCGGTTTTTTCTTTCGTTTTAATTACAGCAACTTCTAGGGCTTGGGAACCCATTACTGGTTCAGATACTACCAAGGTATTAATATCATCTGTACTTTTTAAACCGGTTAAAGATTCCACTAGTTCACTTTCTTTTAAATTTATTTCTTCCGTAGTAAGTTCTGGTAATTCATTAGCTAAATTTTTATAAATAGTTTTTAGCATTTTTTTAATATCCCCTGTAGTTTGGAGAGTTTCGTTAGTTTTACTTTCTTTATTACTAGTAATTGCAAATATAACTCCCGCTAAAACAACTAAGCCTCCAATCAGGCATCCTATAATAATATTTTTCTTACTTTCCATCTTTTTCATAATTTTTCCTCTTTCTTTTATTTATTTTTATTTCATCTTTTTAACAGTTTTAGTTTCTAAACTAACCCTAAAGACTTCTTCATCAAAAGGTATTTTTTTAAGGAAGGCATACCTTTCTGCCCCCGCTCTTCGGGCCTCATAAATTTTAATAGCATCCAAAGATTTACCTATATCACTTTCTAATAATTCGGTAATTTCTTCATCTACTGCCGAAGTATCTTCGCCTTTATTTATACAATCAATCTTCGAAAAACTTAAGATAGCCAGTTTTTTAGCCGCTTCTTCTTGTTCAGCTAACGAATAATTTTTATGATTTTTTCTTTCTTCTTCCCTTTTTCTTCGTTCTTCAGCCTCGATTTTCTCAATAATAGCCGCTAAATTATTAAAATCAATATTTATGGTATTTAAAACGCGGTCCACTTTTTCTTGATAATAATTAATATTTTCCGTAATTAATTTACAAGTTTCGGTATTTTTCTTTGGCATAATACCAAGTAATTCTTTTAATTTATCTAAGCAAAACTTATTTTTAGCATGCAAAGTTAGGATATCTTTTACTCTATCAACTGTTTTTACAGGTAAACTTTCTAACTCAGCCATTTTGCCTTCCAAAACATATTTTTTATAATCATTAAGTAAAGATATTTCCTTAGCAATTAAACTTTCAGCTAATTTAGCATCCACATTTTGATGATTAGCATTAATTTTTAAATCAAATACGGATAAATCTCCTAAAGATTCGCCAAATAAATCTGCCAATTTTTTATATTCATTATCCCCAACTTTAACAAAACCAGAACTAGGAGTAATACTAGATAATAATTCTCTTTCCCTTTTCCTAGCCTCTTCGATAGATGCTTTTTCAGCATCAAAAATTTTACTTTCTTCATTAACGAAAGATGCACTAATCTTTTTTTCGGCCATTTCATCTAAAACTGGTAAGGCATTCAAAGCCGCAATAACAGCTTCATTTTGACTGTATATCACATCCCCACTTAAATGAGCCTTACTATCTAAATTAATAATCTCCCCAATTATCTCTAGTTTTTCTTCTCTTTTCTTAATTTTTTTCTTTAAATCTCTTTTATCTAATATTCCTAGTATTTTTTCCCTCAAGTTTAAATCTTTATTATTAAGATTATCTAATTTCTTTTTAGCCTCCATATTTAATTTACTTAAATATTCTTTATAAGCCTTAAGACTATCCTTAAACTCTATATGTTTACTAATTCTATCATCATTCATTTAGTAACTCCTTCGTATCTTTTAATCATTTTAATTCGGTAGCATAATCTACTAACTTTGGTACAACCTCATCTATAGTTTGTCTATAACTATAATGTATTATGTCTTTTTGTTTTCTATTAAAGAAATAGTTTAATAAAGGATAAGTATCAACCTTCGATTTAAACTTATATTTCTTTTCTATCGGACTACATAAAAATATCTTACAACTAATACTTCTATGTTGACATACTCCTTTAATTAAATAAGGACAAGGTTTCTTATGGAAATAGCAGCACCCATTAATTGTAGCAAAACATTTACCACTTCTATTCCCATAACATTTATCACATTTAAAATCACATACTTTATGACTAATATTATCTAAAATAGTACACATTTCATCATAGATATAATTGTATCTATCACTTAAATTCTTATAATTTAGAGCCTTAACCATCTTAAGCATCCAAAACTCTTTTGTATCATAAGGATACTCTTTATCTAAAATATCAACTGTATATTGATAATTGCTTCTATCATTCTTAATTATTTTCTTCATTTTCTTATAATCATTTAAGCTTAAATTAATTGTTTCCATAAATACCTCTTCTAATCCATTATATCAAATTATAATTAAAATAAAAGTCTTATCTACTCATTACAATAAGACTTAAATTTAGGAAAAAAACATAAAATATATAAAATATCAAAAGTATAACAAATAATCCCAATAGCAAATATAAAAGCATTAATTTGTAAAAAAGCACTCTTAGCTATTACCATAAAGAAAGTTCCCAACATTTTACTAAAAGCTAAAATTAAAGATTGTCCCTTTAACTTATTATCTAAAAAACGTTGTTTAAAAAATAAAATTGACATAAGGGCATTTTGAAAGAACGAAGCACAAGAAGATGCTGGTATTTTATTTACATATTCTAAATGAAAAGCATATTCAAAAACAAAGCCCGTAATTAATAATAAAACACTATAAGAAAAGAAATACTTAGGTTTTGGAAAATCTTTTTTATTATATTTAAAATGTAAATAACCAATTGCACCATCTAAAATTATCCAAATAAGATTAATTATAACTAACAATCTAGAAGAATCCCAACCATTATTTAATAAAAAGATTAACTCCCAAGAAAAATTAAGTCCAATAGCAATTAAAGGCATACTACAAGTTTTATCTCTAAGTCCACATCTTATTATTTCTATATAAGTAATTACCCAGAATATTCCACCTATAGTTGTTAAAATTGTATCCATAACTACTCCTAATAATTTAAAAGATAAGGATTATCTAGTGTACCATTACCACCTTTATATATAACATCACTCTTTAAATATAAAGTTGGATAAATTAAATACTTAAAAGTAGGACTAAGTGAACTAATACTACCATTTTCTAAATGAAATGGATAAGTACCATTATTAGTAGTATCATAATTTAATAACCATATACCTTCATTTTTATCCAGATAAGATTTTTCACTGCATGTTTTAAAATTAGAAATTGCCACGTTTTTACAAGTATCCATTTTTGTTAAAACATAATCACTAATAGTAGGTAAACCAACTAAAACATCAATATTAATACCAAAGGTCTCATTTTTATACCAGCCATCAGCACTGCCATTTTTATAATGCTCGCTAATCATTTTAAAATTACCAGTACTAAGCATATTTCTCGTTTTATCATTTTTTAAACCAATTTTACTAAAATCTAATTTAAGCCCGGTAGTATCACTAGCATACTCATAATCACTAAGAGCATTATAGTATCCATTATTTAATAAAGTACCAATATTTGCCGTGCTAAAACCTTCATTTGTTCCTTTATTTGCCCAAATAAACTTAGTAATATCACCTAACATTAAAGCATCATTTCTTATTAATTTAAGACGATATTTATCCGTTTCTTCATTAGTTATTTTAACTACTTCTAAAATCCGCCATACTTCACAAGTATCTTTATTACTATAATCATCACAATTAAAATAAACATAATTATTAGGATTTTCACCAGTATAACCTATTACATTATCCATTTCGTTATAAATAGTATCATCATCTTTAGCATAAGCATAATTAAAAATATAATTACCCAAACTATCTTCAAAATAAAGATTACATTTAGTATCACTATCTAATTTTGAATGACTAATAGCTTTAACATCCTTATCATAGAGAATAGTAATATCTTTATTACAATCATATCTAACTAAATTAGTACCTAAAATATCACTTTTAATATCATTTATATAATATTCATAACTTATTTTAGGTTCATTAATCTTAAAAATAAGAAAAAAACCAATAATTAGAAGAATAGCACTCGTAAGTACTATTCCCCATATAATAATTTGTTTTTTAATAATTATTTTACTCTCCATTTATATTCCCCTTCAGTATGTGAACCAACTACTTCATCATTACGATCTGGCTTATCACATTTCCAACTGCCATCTTTATCGCATTTTTTATAAACGCATTTTTCCTCAGTGCCATTTTGACAATCTCCTGTTATTTCAGCACAAGTAACTTCGTCAGTTTCACAGTCAGTCTTACCAAAGTAATCATGAGTATCATCTACTTCTCTTTCTGTTTCATATCTATCAAATTCAGTTGCAGTTGAAGAAGTATTACCAGCTGCATCATAACAAATACCTTTATAAGTAAAATATTGATTACTCTTAGCATAACTATCATTAGCAAATTGATAAATTGGACCATTTTTATTATTAATATTATAAGAATAACCACCACTAGTAGCATCATCACAAACTAATTCAGCCTCATTAGTAGAAAATTCATCCCACTCATTAACACCTTTATCATAAAATGATTTAGGATTTCCTAAATAACTCTTTAAGTTATTATTATTACTTAAACCTTTTTGGTTCCATGTATTGCAATCGATATCAACTTCTGAAGTACTATCTCCACAATCACCAGAGGTTGTTTTACTTACCTTGTGAACACAATGATGAGCAATTAATTTCATTCTTAGAGTAGCTTTAGGAGCCGTTGTATCTTTCTTTATAGTCTTACTACAACTTCTTGATAAGCCTGCCTCATTATAATAAGTTCCCGTAACTTCCATTCCTTTAGTATCTGAGGTAATTGTATAAGTATCATTATTACTAACACCATTTGGAACCGTAATTTTACCATAAGTAGCAGCCGTGCCACCTCCTGTTACCTTAACAACAACATTAGAGCGGTACCAACCATTATTTCCTTGAGTTCCATTAACAGTTAAATTACAAGTAGGAAGTTCTGTTAAACGTTTAACATTAATACTACATCTACCAGTATTACCAGCCTTATCTTTAACATAACCATAATAAGTTATTCCCAATCTATCTGTATCTTTATTTAAAGTAATTGTTTTTAAGCCATTATAGAGAGGATTTGGATTAGTACTTATGCCAAACTCACTAACCCCACTTATTTCATCATTCATCACTAAATTTAGTTTAACATCGCTAATATACCAATTATTTAACCCCTTCTTACTACTAGAATCAACACTAATCTCACAAGTTGGATCCGTAGTATCAACATTAACTTTAAGATTATAAGAACAAGAAGTCTCATTACCAATATTATCTTTAATTGTCCAGTTTACTTGTTTAAACTCTCTTTGTTCTGTTTGGGTTTCATAAACATCAGCCATGGCACAGCCACTTCCTGTATCACTCTTACACCCATAAGAATAAGTATAACTAGTTGACCAATTAGCATTATTAACAGGATTTTTACATACTGGAACTGAATTATCAATATTAGTAATAGCAATTTCAACTGGATTACTAATATTACCAACAACATCTATCGCATACCCATAATAAGTCTTATTTTCATAAACTTCTATCTTAGCATCACTACTAGTAATATTAAATACTGGTGTATCATCTAAAGACTCCGTTAGAGCATAAGCATACTCCAAAAACCCCGAACCATCTTTATCACTACCATTAAAAGTTATTATCTTTTTACTAGTCTCATAAGAAGCATTAGTATCTAAAGTAAGACTTGGAGCTTCTTTATCAATTTTAACACTAACCTTTTTAACTAAAGTACCTTTAGTTGTTTCGACTTTAGCAGTAACTACAGCATTTAATAAATAACTAGTTTCTAACTTATATATATTAGCATAGCCAGTATCTTTACTAGGACTATTAGTTATATTACCATTTTTTATATCATTATTACCATTAATACTCCAAGTAATAGTCATTTTACTATCACTTAGACCCCCTAAAGAGGCAGGATCTAAATATAAATAAACATCATTTTTAGTCCATTTTGTATCATTATTCTTTCCTAGTATATTATCATCACTTAAAAAATTACCATCATCACCATAAGCATAAATATCAATATTAGAAGCTAATATATCACCTTCTGCTAGGCTACAATCATCACTTGGTATTACTTCTACTTCATGTTCATCTAAATTTCTATTTAATTTTATATGATAACAATCTAAATAGCCTCCTAAAGGATTACTTATTTTTTCATTTTTCTCCGTATCATTTTCTATTTCTAAATAACCATCACTAATTAATTTAGCTACACTAATTAATGTAGCATCTACTCCATTATCATTTGCATACTCCAAGGCCTTAGTTCTAATAAGATCTATTTTATTATCATAAGTTTTTTGCTTCATATTATTACTAATTTTCGTATAAGATGCCGTAGCAATAGTTATTAAAATACCTATTATTACAATAACAGCAAGTAACTCTGGAATAGTAAAACCATACTTTTTATTTTTCATATAACTCCCTACCTTACTATCTAAAATAATAATATCATAGTTTCTTTTAAAACTAAAGTTAAAAAAGTATTAATAATTTTACTTATCAATACTTCTTTTATCTAAATTATTTACTCTTTTTAAAGAGTTTTCTTGTCTTTTTATCTTATTATAAATATCTAAAGATATATTATCTAACTTACTTGCATCTATTAACTTATTAACCTCTATTACATCTATAATATTTTTTAATTGAATCAATACTTCCTCTGTTATATCAATATTACTCGGTAAATCATAAGTAATATATTTACTATCATAATTTTTATAACCAGTACTATTCCATTCTTCTACCATAAATTCTTCACTTTTTTTTGGTTCTGTATTAACTACTGTATTAATAAAGATATCTCCTAGTATTATTTTATCATTATAATCATCATATATAATACCAATATTGGGTGTTAATATTACTTTTAAATTATGGAAACAATACCATCTTTTTAAGTCCTCTATACTACTAGGAATTCTAACATTACCCTTAGTTACTCTTTCTAAATCTTGTAACATTTTTATTTCTGAATGCTCTAAAGTATCTTTTTCTACTACAGTATCACAATATAAATTAAGAGCAGTTCCACAATATAAATTATCATTATTACCAGCTAAAATTACTTGAGTATCACTATCAGTATATATATAATGAGGCATATTAGCCATTGGCTTATAATGTCCTAAAAACCTTGGAAAAGGATCTTCAACTGTAATCTCATTAGACATATTTAAATCATTATTACCAGTGCCCATTGTAACTTTATTTAAAACTAATTGATGTGCTTTAGCCTCATCAATTAATCCTTCCTCTAAAGCCTTGGCATAGCCAATTTTATCTTGTTTAATAAACTCATTTGCACCCACTAAATAAACTTTATAAAGTTCTAATAAGTCCTTATCAAGATGCTTTCTAATAAAATTCCAAGGTACCTCAACATTATCAAAACATAACATATTACCATTGCGCCATACCCAACTTTGGGCAACTAACTCGCCAAGCTTATTATAAACGACAAATATTTTACCATTATTACTAGTCATAGCATGTTCCATAGAAACTTCAGCTAAATCGCCTATCCTTTGACAACAATTGGTAAGTTCGCCAACAACAAATCCTAAAGCATCATCTAAACGTAAAGTTTTATAAGTATACCCATACGCACTACCAAAAACTTCTGGAATCGTACTAAAAGTTCTTTTTTTTGTCATCGCATACATTCTTTGTAATGTCATAAAGCTAGTCTCACTATAACCAATTCGCATCGCCCAGGTAGCTAATTTATCATTGCCAACTTCAATATGCTGATAATTTTTAGTATAAATATAATTTAATGCTCTTTCTAAAGTTAACTTTCGATTTTTATTAAAAGTATAAATTTCTGGAAACTGAGCCTGGATTAGTCCAATACAAGCCTTAATATCATCACTAGCTTGAATTTTTTCTAAGTTATCAATAAAGAACTCCTTAAAAGCAGGATGATATTCTAATTTAAAACCACCACATAAATTATGTAAACAACTTGTATTTAAAACTGGTAAATTAAAATCTGCCATAATATCTTTTATATCACTTAAATCTTGCCAGTTATAACACTTAGAATCTAGACGATACCCTCCATCTTTACATAAATTATAAATTTCTAACATATTATTTTTATCATCTAAAAAAGGATATCCATTTTTTATAAATATTAATTTTAATTTGGCTATAGCTATACTATTTGGTAATACATCTTTAAACTTAGGATTAAAATAATTTAAGAAAGATTGCATTTGTAGACTATATTTTTTAGAAATATTTGGTAAACTAAACAATTTTATTAATAAATTATACCCTCTATCATCTCCATGAAATATTCCAAAAGCATAACTAAGTTTAATAAACCCATCCATCATATCATCATCTAAAACAGAAACATTACATATCTTAACCAAATTACTCCATTTTTTCTCATTTTTCTTAAATAAAGGAATATCATTTTCTAAAGCAACCATTACACTATAACCAGGTAAATACTTTTTATCTAAACCTAAATACCATTTAAGAAGAAGATTTGCGTTATTTTCATTTAGCAATCTATCAACTAACTTAGGATATTTAAGACCCATACTCATCGTATCTTGATACCCTAGTGTTAAAAAAAGTTTAATATTTTCTGTGGGATTTAAATGACTTCTTATTATTAAAGGTCGTAAATCTTTATCTTCTAAATAATTTCGATATCTTTCATCTTTTAAATAATTACCTAATTTTTTAAAATTAAGACCTCTTTCTCCATAAAAAACTCTTTGTAATTCTAAGGAAGCTTCAGCATCCAAACTAACATTTTTAAATTTATCTGAAATATTTCTTACCTTTTTATCATAAACTAATCCATTTAATATTTGTTCATACAAATTATCATCTAACAGATTTCTTAAACCTTCGTAAGTATAATCTCCTTGAAAATTAAAACGAGTAACTATATCTCTTAATATATATCCTAAATATTCTTGATAAATTTCACAAATATCTAAAAATTTTTTATCGGTTATACAATTTAATATACTTTCCAGTATTGGTTTCTTTTGTAAAACTTTAGCATACTTATAACTTATATAAGCTTCCTTACCAAATAATATAGTTAAATCTTTACCAATTAATAATTCTTTTAAAATAGGATACTTAGCTACATCTTTAAAACTTAAATCATCATTTTTTAAAATATTCATTATTTCTTTTTTAGTAATTTTATCTACTCCAAACTTTTCAAAGTCTAAAAAAATTTGTGGATATTTATTTCTAAAGCTCTTATTCTTATAAAGATATGTATAATCACACTTATTATATTTTATATATAAATAAGTATTTTCTAAAATTACTTCTTCATAATCAATATTATCTATATTATCAGGAATATCAATACTTTTAAGCATAGGTCCATAATTTTTAATTAAATTAACTAACTTTTCTTTGCCATAAGTAGCTAAATATTTTTGATAAAAAGGTATATCTATCTCAAAAACTTCTAATATATCTTTATCATAAAAATACTTCATATCTTTAGGACTTCTACTAATAATATCAAGTAAACCATCATTTTCATAAAATGCTTTTCTTACTTTAAAACTAGCTTTATCAGATATAAAAAGTTTTGGATACTTACTCTTAAAAACACCATCTATTATATGATAACTAAATATTTCTTTTTCTAAAAAGCTTCTTCCAAAATATTTATTTTTTCTAAATTCGGCAAGCATATAACTAATTGCTTCATTAAAATCATCATCAGTTTTAACTTGCCTAAATTTATTTTTTAAAGTTCTATCATTAAAGAAAAACTTTCTTTCATTAAAATACTCCCATATACTTATATCTCCTTGTTTAATAAAGAATAAATGATTTTCTTCTTCAAATCTAATGATATTATCAAGTCCCATCAAATCTACTAAAAAAATATCATTATTATCCATTAATTGATATCCTTCCTTACATAGTTTTAAATCATTAAGACTTTCTATCTTTTCTACCCTTTTTTCCATATAAGTCCTCCAAATTAGTGCTTATTATAACAAAAAAAGCTATAATTAGGATAAAAATTATAACTTTTTAACACATACAAACAGATTTTTTATTTTCTAATTTTTATAACCAACAAGCTTATGTCTATTATCCCAAAGTTTAAGTAACTCTTTTAAACCAACACTACCTAAGATAAAGACAGTAACATTAATAAAATAAGTATACCTTGGTTGAATTTCTATTAACATATAAACTAAGGTATTTGTAATAAATAAAATATAAAAATAAAATAAATTATTATTTAAAATATCCTTTTTCTTTAAAAATACTCCTACTATAAGTCCTAGAATCATTATCCCATATATAACTTTATTAACACCTGATACTAGATCTTCTAAGAGTTTATAAGAAATACTTATTCCCATAACCGAAATAGCCTTATCATTATAAATACCACTACTAGATTCTAAAGAACCATTTAACACAAAATTATTCGTCTTACATACTAAGAGCTTACCTATTTTTAAAGGATTATTTGTTCTTTCCTTTATTACCTCTAGTTCTTTTTCCCAATCCCCTAAGTAATTTTCATCATTCGTATCATATCTACCACAAGTATCCAGATTAGTTCCTAAAACAAATTTCCATAACGGATTATTATTCTTAAGTCCATCTTCATTAATATTATTTTTAACTAAGTATCTAGATGTTCCTATATTAATTAAAAGATAAAAGCAAACAAAGATACTACATCTTACTACCGTAAGTACTAATTTTTTACTCTTTTTAAAATCCTTCTTAGTTAATTTTAATACTCTATATAGTAAATAACTAAATATTACTACTATTCCCTCTGGTCTTAAAACGTTAGCAAGTCCTAGTAAAATACCTGCAATTATATAATTTTTTAATTCATCTTCTTTATTATTCTTTAAAAGAAAATATATACTTAAATAACTAAGTAAAGCACTTAAATGATGATTAGATATAACTGTGGCTGAATAAATTGAAAAAGGAAATACAGCATATAAAGCTGATACTATTCTAGCTTCGCGTTCTCCTACTAACTTTTTAACAGTCTTATAAATAAAATAAGTTAAACCTAATTCATAAAAAATATTTAAAACTTTTAAGAAAACTTCACTATTAATTATTTTTAACATTAAAGCTTCATATAAAACAAATCCTGTTTGATAAGGCCACATACTAAAGTAACCAGTTTTACTAAAACTATAATCACCTAAATTAAACTTTCTAGCTGCCTCCAGTAAAACCGCAAAATCACTAGTCTGAGGAACATTAAAAATAACTATACCTGCAATTCTTATAATAAGACCAATCAAAAGTAAATAAAGAACAAAGCATTTACCCTTATATTTTCTAATTATAAAAATAATACTTATAACTAAAAGGAGTCCTAAAAATAAATTATTACTAATAAGAAAAGCTAAACTTAAAAAAATGGGTATAACAAGACTAGCATTCATAAAAAACTTATCTAACTTAAAATCTTTAAATTTCTTCTTTAACATACAAACCTACCTTTCATCTTTTAGTATAAAGTAATTATCTAGTTTTAGCAATATTTCTATTGGCAAAAAAGTATTTTTGCGTTAAAATGTTTATAGGAATTGCCTAGTAGCCAAGTGGTAAGGCATCAGATTCTGACTCTGACATTTCGTGGGTTCGAGTCCTACCTAGGCAGCCATTTTGATATTAAGAACCTTTATGAAGTAGTCAAGTAAAAATAGACACTTTATAAA
>ULOC01031556.1_pt1 | contig 18118 bp, 17 predicted proteins | sample 1952181 | NCBI WGS metagenome assembly ULOC01 (sample SAMEA4835592, study PRJEB28245) | human gut metagenome | biome: gut microbiome; material: fecal sample | place: Denmark | collected 2008
TTTATTGCAAAATTCGGTTTTGTAGGCGAAGGCTCCGGTAATACAGTATCCGGTTTCTTAGGTGGTATTCTTGCAGGTTTCCTTGCAGGTTATATCGTACTTTTATTAAAGAAGATGTGTTCAAAGTTCCCTCAGTCATTAGAGGGTATCAAGCCAACATTGATCTATCCGTTAGTTGGTATTTTCCTTGTAGGCGTATTGATGGTATTTATCTTTAATCCATTGATCGGCCTTATAAATACAGGACTTTCCAATATGCTTACATCACTTGCAGATAAGAATCTGTTAGCTCTCCTTGGTCTGATCCTCGGAGCAATGATGGCGATCGACATGGGTGGTCCAATTAACAAAGCCGCTTATGTATTCGGTACCGGCGTACTGGCAACTGCAAGCCAGATGCTTGAAAAAGGTGCACAGCCAGGCGACCCGGCTGTTCAGGCATGCTATATTGCCATGGCAGCGATTATGGTCGGTGGTATGGTTCCTCCAATCGGAATTGCACTTGCCTGCCAGTTCTTCCCGAAGAAATTCACAAAGGCAGAAAGAGGCTCAGCCGTTTCTAACTTTGTAATGGGTGCTTCCTTCATTACCGAGGGTGCGATCCCGTTTGCAGCAGCAGATCCGCTTCACGTAATTCCATGTACCTTAGTTGGTGCCGGAGTTGCAGGATTTTTATCCGCACTGTTTAAGTGCACACTGATGGCTCCTCACGGTGGAATCTTCGTATTTGCAACCGTAGGACATCCGTTTTTATACATCCTTGCATGGGCAGTCGGCTCTGTCATTACAGCCGTATTGCTCGGACTGATCAAAAAGGATGCTGAATAAATGAACAGAAAAATCTGTAAACAGTTACATTGGAAAAGAAACAAAATTTGAAAAGGAGAATGATCATGAAAGAATTTACTTATACCATCAAAGACGAGCAGGGAATCCACGCAAGACCGGCAGGAGAGCTGGTAAAGGCAGCAGCCGCATATCCATGTAAAGTAACCATCAGCAAGGACGGCAAGGAAGTAGACGCAAAGAGAATCCTCGGTGTTATGGGACTTGGTGTAAAATGCGGACAGGAAATCGTATTAAAGACGGATGGAGATCAGGAAGAGGAAGCAATCGCAGCACTTGGCAAATTCTTAGAGGAGAAACTGTAAGAAACCGTTCCGGCAACCGTTTACGGAGAATGAATCAGCAAAAGGATGAGGTGACGCTATGACAATTCAGGGTAAAAGCGTATACAGCGGGGTGGCCATCGGCCGCCTTGCCATATATCGCAAATCAGAAAATCAGGTAAAACGGGAGAAAATCACAGATACCGCAAAAGAGGTAAAACGGTTTGAAGATGCCAAAGATACCGCAAAACAACAGCTTGCAGGACTTTATGATAAGGCATTAAAAGAAGTCGGTGAAGTCAATGCGGCAATCTTTGAAGTACATCAGATGATGCTGGATGACCTTGATTATATCGAATCCATCACAAATATGATTGAAGGCCAGCAGGTGAATGCCGAATATGCCGTGGCAACGACCGGAGATACATTTTCCGAGATGTTTGCGGCAATGGATGATGATTATATGCGTGAGCGTGCAGCCGATGTCAGGGATGTGTCAAACCGCGTAGTGTCCATCCTGCAGGGCAACGGAGGAAATGGTCTGAATGCCGATGAACCGGTGATTTTACTTGCCGATGATCTGGCACCAAGTGAGACCGTACAGCTTGATAAATCGAAGGTGCTTTCCTTTGTCACCCGTCACGGCTCTACCAATTCCCATACCGCGATTCTGGCCCGTACCATGAATATCCCGGCACTGATCGGTGTCGATTTTCCGGAAGATGTCGATGGAAAAATGGGTATCGTAGATGGATACGAGGGCAGGATCATCATTGATCCACCGGTCTCCGTTATGGAAGCTTACCAGAAGAAGAAAGCAGAGGATGAAGAGAAAAAGCGTCTGCTGCAGGAACTCAAGGGCAAGGAGAATATCACAAAGGACGGAACAAAGATCAACCTGTATGCAAATATCGGAAGCGTTGGGGATGTGGCATCGGTACTGGCAAATGATGCCGGCGGCATCGGACTGTTCCGAAGCGAATTCCTTTATCTGGAGAGCAAGGATTATCCAACCGAGGAAGAACAGTTTGCAGCATACCGCAAGGTAGCCGAGGCAATGGCAGGAAAGAAAGTCATCATCCGTACACTCGATATCGGTGCGGACAAGCAGGTGGATTATTTCGGACTCGACAAAGAAGATAATCCGGCAATGGGTTACCGTGCGATCCGTATCTGCCTTGACCGCCGCGAGGTATTCAAGACACAGCTTCGTGCACTGTATCGGGCAAGCTATTACGGAACAATCGCCATCATGTTCCCGATGATCATTTCTGTTACAGAGGTACAGACGATAAAGAAGATCATCGAGGAAGTGAAAAAAGAACTGGATGAGGAAAAGATTCCGTACAAGGACGTCGAGCTTGGTATTATGATCGAGACTCCGGCAGCCGTCATGATGTCCGAAGAACTGGCACAGGAAGTGGATTTCTTCTCTGTCGGAACGAATGATCTGACACAGTATACACTGGCGATCGACCGGCAGAATCCAAAGCTTGATAACATTTATGATTCTCATCATCCGGCAATCCTTAAGATGCTTAAGATGATTGTGGACAACGGTCATAAGGGTGGATGCTGGGTTGGTATCTGTGGCGAGCTTGGGGCAGATACGACACTGACTGAGACATTTCTTAGTATGGGATATGATGAGCTTTCTGTCAGCCCGTCCATGATTTTAAAGGTTCGGCAGGAGATCCGTTCACTGGATCTGAAAGCTTAAAGCTTAAAGAGTGGCTGACTTAACAGCCGATACAAGGGAGTATTTTATATAGTAAACGGAAAAAACCGGTGCATCATCTGGGATGCACCGGCTTTTTTCTGCCTGGAATACTATTGGGATTTCGCATGTTTTTCTGTATAATTGAGGAAGAAAGTACGCAAGATAATACGCAAGATAATTCATACACGGGCAATGTCTTTATGGAACGGAGAGCATCTGCCGAAACATGTGAAAGACAATGATTTGAATAATGCGTTAGAGGCCTGCAGGCTGCTCACGACAAAACCGGATTCCAAAAATCATGGACAGGGGCTTCGGAATATTGAAGTGTGTGCGGAAAAATATTATGGAAAACGGAAGTTACCGTTCGGGAGGGTGAGTTTGAGCTGGCGGTTATGCTTCAGGAGCGAATAGAATAATTGACACCATATACGACACCATGTATAATATAAGCAGGAGGGTATAACAATGTCAAAATGGGATAAACTTATAACACGTATATGCAATTTATCAAAAGACCTCCGGTTTGATGAGTTACGGAAAGTATTGGAAAGCTGCGGGTACGAAATGAATGCACCAAGAAGTGGAAGCAGTCATTACACGTTCAGAAAGCAGGGATGTGCGCCTATCACAATACCAAAACATGAACCGATCAAAAAAGTATATGTAGAAATGGTAAGGCAGATTGTAGAAAGCGAGGCGGAGAATGATGAAGACGCTGAATGATTATATGGCAATGTCCTATCGTATGGAAATTATAGAAGATAAGGATGAGGGTGGATTTGTGGTTTCTTATCCGGATCTGCCAGGGTGTATTACCTGTGGAGAAACTGTAGAAAGTGCAGTAGAAAATGCGTTAGATGCAAAAAAGGCATGGCTTGAAGCTGCATTAGAAGATGGTGTAGAGATTCATGAGCCAGATAGTCTGGAGGATTATTCCGGGCAATTCAAATTGAGAATTCCACGAAGTCTGCACAGATCGTTGGCAGAACATTCCCAGAGAGAAGGAATCAGCATGAATCAGTATTGTGTATATCTTCTTTCCAAAAATGATGCGGTGTTTTCAAAATAAGATGATGCAGCAAAAATGTAAATGAAATGGGATGCTTTTCAGTTGCGTGGATTGATGAATATAGATTGCAGATAAAAAACAGAAATCAGCGGGCACAATAATATGCCCGCTGATTTATTCGCAAAAGAAAGTTACAAACTGAAATATCATCATTTTTCAATGACGCGATGATTTAACCATTTCCGGGAGTGGAAACGGATGGAGAAAATGATCGCGCGCAGCGTCCAGTCGGAAAACATACCGATCCAGACAGCAATCGGACCGAATCCCCATACCCGGCAGAGATAAATGCACAGGCTTACCCGGCACAGCCACATGGTGCAGCAGGAGGTGATCATGGAGAATTTTACGTCACCTGCAGCGCGCATGCCATAGGGTGGGATAAAGGAAAGTACCCAGGAAACTGGCTTTACGATCGTGATGAAGCTTATCATGAAAAAGCACAGTTTTGCGCTGGCAGGTTCCATTCCGGCAAGCAGGGTGATCGGTTTGGTCAGTGCAAAAACGAGCAGGCAGCTTGCGATGATGACGGCCTCTGACAGCCAGGACAATTTCTTAATGTAATAGATGGCCTCATCTTTGCGTCCGGCACCCAGACACTGACCGACCACGGTCATCAGTCCGATTCCGATGCCTATGGCGGCAATACCGTTTAAGTTTTCCAGAATATTGGTCATTGCCTGCGCGGCAATCGCTACGGTTCCAAGTGTGGAAACCGTAGACTGGATGGCAAGTTTACCGAACTGGAACATACTGTTTTCAATACCGGATGGAATACCGATAAACAGAATTTTTTTGATCAGATACCAGTCGGGGCGGATGGAAAAATAATTGCGGATACAGATCGGGGCATTGTCATTGCGCAGCTGCCAGATAACAACGATGGCACAGAAAATACGTGATACCAGCGTGGATATCGCCGCACCTTCGACGCCCATGCCAAGGACAAAGATCAAAATCGCATTTCCGCCAATATTCATAAAATTGGAAATAACCGAGATGATCATTGGATTGCGGCTGTTGTTCTGGGAGCGCATAATCGAAGCGCCGGCATCGTACAGTCCGATAAACGGAAACGATAACAGGGTAAAGAAGAAATAAATCCGGGAATTGCTCATGACATCGCGTTCTACTTTTCCAAAGATTACATGAAGCAGCGGATCACGGAATATCAGGCAGAAAACAGATAAAGCTACAGACAGAATGACCATGACAAACAAAACCTGCCGCGCAGAACGGTTGGCATCCTTTTTGTTCTGGCTGCCGAGATACTGGGAGCACAGGATCGCGCCCCCGGCAGATAAGGCAGACAGTGCCTGAATGACAAGAATATTGATGGAATCCACCAGGGAAACGGCAGAAATTGCGGCAGAGCCGACATTGCTGACCATCATGGTATCGGCGGTTCCCATTAAAGAAGAAAGCAGCTGTTCCACAATAATCGGGATCAGCAGCTTTCGTAAGTCCAAATTGTTATATAAATGTTGTGTGTTATCGCGCATAAATAAAATCCTCTTTTCTACCCTCAGATGTTATTTTAGCACGATATTTTTCAATGGAAAAGGGGTTATTCGATTACCAAAAGCAGAGCCATCTTAAACTGCTCGTCTGCGGTCACACTGTGCAGACCATCTTTCTCAAAACGGAAATTTTCTCCGGCTGAGATTACATGATCCCTGCCCTCATAATTGATGGTTGCTTTTCCGTCCAGTGCGAAAATAATCGCATTGCCTGGTGCGCGATGTGGAGTCAGCCTGGTTCCTTTGTCGAATGCCATGAGCACAAACTTCATTGTGTCGGTGCTTGCTACATCAAGATTACTGATGCTTCCTTCTTCATAGGAAATCAGATCCTTTAATTTCATTACTTCTCCTGCTTTTACCAAATTGTTCATAATAGCCTCCTGTTTGATAATGATTTCTGTGTAAATAGCTCCGGTGTCGCTTTGCACACCGCAGAGTGTGCCACCTGGAATGACCAGCAGATCGCCTTTGACCAGGTCTTTGTTTGTCGCATCGGTACCGATTAGAAACGTACCTTTGCCATCTCTGTCGTTCTGTTATTACAGAATTAGTTTTTTGAAATTTAAAAAAAATATACAATATAAAATGAAAAATGTCTGTTGTTATAATCACAATTTTGCGACTTGACAAGTATGGCTTTTTAATCATATTCTAAAATTATAGCAGAACATTGCAAAACGAGAAAGGAACAATCATGGAACAACATAAAACCGGCACACTTTATCTGTGTGCCACCCCGATCGGCAATCTTGAGGATATTACATATCGTGTACTGCGGACACTCAAAGAGGTGGATCTGATTGCGGCAGAGGATACGAGAAACTCCATCCGGCTGCTCAACCATTTCGAGATTAAGACGCCGATGACGAGCTATCACGAATACAACAAAATCGATAAGGCCTACCAGCTTGTCGCAAAAATGCGTGAGGGTAAAAACATTGCATTAATTACAGATGCAGGGACGCCGGGCATTTCCGATCCCGGGGAGGATATTGTGCGCATCTGCTATGAAGAAGGCATTCCGGTCACTTCGCTGCCGGGCGCAGCCGCCTGTATCACCGCACTGACCATGTCGGGACTTCCAACGCGCCGGTTTGCGTTTGAGGCTTTTTTGCCAAAAGACAAAAAGGAGCATCAGGCGGTGCTTGAAGAATTAAAGACCGAGACACGTACGATTATTATTTACGAAGCACCACACCACCTTGTGCGCACTTTGCAGGAACTTTCGGATACCCTCGGCGTAGACCGCAGGCTTACGATCTGCCGGGAACTGACCAAGCGGCATGAAGAAAAAATGCAGACCACGTTTGCGGACAGTCTGGCATATTATGAAGTCAATGAGCCGCGCGGGGAATATGTCCTCATCATTGCCGGCCGTTCCCGTGAAGAGATGAAAAAGGAGGAACAGGCCGGATGGGAAGCACTTTCCCTTGAGGAACACATGGCGCATTACGAGTCCCAGGGGATTGACCGCAAGGAAGCCATGAAACGTGTCGCAAAAGACCGTGGGGTCAGCAAGCGAGACATCTACCAGGCACTGTTAAAATAAAAATGATGGAGAGACTTTATTTTAACTGATCCCGCACGGTTTCTTCGAGAACGGAAAAAGGCGAAGGACCGGTGCGAAGGATTGCTTCGTGAAATGCAGACACCGAAAAGCTTTTGTTTTCGAGCGCAAGCTGTTCACGCATCTGGCGGAATTTCAGGTAGCCAACATAATATTTCAGGTAGTTTCCCGGTTCTTCGAGGATCAGATCCGTGATTCTTTTTACCGTGGCAGTATCATCTACGCCGTATTCGCTCCAGAATGCGGCGGTTTTTTCTTTTTCCCATCCAAAATAATGAATCCCGATATCCGCAGTGGCATAGAGGCTGAGTGTTGCAGCCTGGTTGTGCTGTAACAGCGAAGCGAGATCCGGATCAAGTCCGGCATAATAGAAAGCCTGCATTTCGGTGTAGGTTGCCCAGCCTTCGGTGTAACCCGGATAGTTGAGGAGGGAGCGGACTTCCGGGGCACCATAGGAGGAGGTACAGATGGTCTGGTACAGATGACCGGGATATCCCTCATGCGCAAGCGTTGTAAAATAATAGATATCCGTATCATTTTTAGCATCGTTTATGTAGATCCGGTTGTGTGAAATATCATCAATCGGAGCCGTGATATAAAAGGCGGGAGCCAAGTACTCACTGAGTGCCGGATCAACGTGGCAGATTTCCACTTCTGTCTGTGGTGGTGCCGGAAAGTCGGTAAGGATTTCTTTTTGCAGCCGGGAAAGCATGGCATTTTCCTCTTTCAAGGCAGCATCGGGTTTCGGAGACTGGGAAGCAAGTTTCGGATTTTTTTCCAGAAGATTCTGACAGAACGTGAGATCTTCCCGCCGGGCTTTGGCAATCTGGGAAAACAGATCTTCCACACTGTCATCACAGCCCGTATCTGCGGATACGACCGCCTCGTAATAGGCTTTTCCTTCCGGAAAGTTACAAAGCCCCCAGTTGTTATGTCCCCGTCCCAGCAGCATGGTAAGTCCTTTGATCATCTGGCTGTAAGCCGGAATGACATGATCACTCAGAACTTTGGAATGTTGCTTCAAATAAGCATTTTTTTGGGTATCCGTAAGCCCATCCATGGCATTTAACCGGTTGGAAAACGTATCGATCAGAAAGTTGTCATCGGGATGTTCGGTGAAAACTTCACACCCTTCAATGACTTTTAAGCAGGCTTCATCGGACATGAAAAGTCCTGTATCGGCTTTCTTTTGTTCATAATCCAGAATTCCAAGAAAATAGGTATCCATCTGCGACAACAGTCCGAGATAATCTTCAATGTCTTTGGTATTGTCGAAGGTATACTCTGCCAGAAGCACAGGCAGCTGTGAGGTGACACCGCCGGAAGGGGTCAGAGGCTCATCGTAATAAGGATAGGAAGCAAGGTTCTGCTGGCGTGAAATATAATCGGAGAGCAGCCGGCAGGTCAAGCGGTCTTTTCCTTTGAGAGAGCGGTGCGAATATGTTTTGAGTTCTTCCGAAAGTTTTTTGAGCTGCCTGACCTGGTTATGAGGACTGTCACCGGACAGACTGCCAAGTGTGATCTCATAAGAGTCAATGCCGGCAGCTTTTGGATCTTTTAGCGTAAAGTGCAGATTCATGGTGTTGGATTTCATCTCTTCGCGAAAAAGCGTGGTACAAAAGTCAGAAAAAGAACCGGTACTTTTTCCGGCAGGGGAGAGGATGGCTGCATAAATAATGGAGAGAACCGCAACCAGAAAAATCCCCCCGGAAAGCATCCGGTGTTTTTTCAAAAGATGTTTCATACCCGAAACTCCTGTAAGAAAACTTAAGAAAATTTATGCAGGGAAAGCCCGGGCTATGCCTTTCCTTTTGGGTTTATCCGGTAATTGCAAAAGGAATATGAAAAAAGAAAAGCCCATACAATGATTTAAGAACGCAAACAGGAGGCGCGGATGAACTATTTATGGGGTGGAATGATTCTTGTCGGGGTGGTGTATGCTGCAATGACGGGAAATCTGGGAGCAGTGACCGATCAGGCACTTGCTTCGGCAAAGGAAGCGGTAAGCCTTTGTCTGACAATGACAGGTGCCATGGCATTCTGGGTAGGACTTATGAAGATTGCGGAAAAAGGGGGGATGGTAAACCGCGCGGCATCTGCAATGGGACCGATACTACGTTTTTTGTTTCCGTCAGTCCCGGAAAATTCCGCAGCAGGCAGATATATGGCAACGAATATGGTGTCCAATTTCCTGGGACTGGGCTGGGCGGCAACCCCGGCAGGAATCTCTGCCATGAAAGAGTTAAAGTGGCAGCAGAAAATGTCAAATCAGGCGACAGACGCGATGTGTGATTTTCTTATCATTAATATTTCTTCCCTGCAGCTGATTCCCGTGAATATCATTGCTTATCGCAGCCAGTATGGAGCCGTAAGTCCGGCTGCAATTGTGGGTCCGGCCATTATTGCCACCAGTATTTCCACGTTGGCAGCTGTCATTTTCATCAAGGTCCGGCAGGTATTTGGGAGGTTGGAAAAATGAATCTGATTCTGTACTTATCCGAGGCAATCATTCCGATTCTGGTATTGCTCATTGTGGGAAACGGTCTGATGCACCGGCAACATGTATATGAGGATTTTCTGGAAGGGGCAAAAAGCGGAATCCGCACAGCAGTGGAGATTATGCCGACACTGGTCGGGTTGATGGCAGCAGTAGGAATTTTGCGGGCATCGGGTTTTTTGGACTTTATTTCCGGATGGCTTGGAAAATTACTGGCCGCGACAGGATTTCCGACCGAACTGATCCCGGTTGCTGTGGTAAAAATGTTTTCTTCCTCTGCGGCGACGGGGCTTTTGCTGGATATCTACAAAACACATGGTACAGATTCGATGCTGGGACGTGCGGCATCGATTATGCTCAGCAGCACAGAAACCATTTTTTATACCATGTCGGTTTATTTTATGTCGGTAAAAGTAAAAAAGACAAGATATACACTTCCGGGAGCCCTTTTTGCAACCGCTGCCGGAATTGTGGCAAGTGTATTTCTTGTGTGGAAAACCTGAAGTTGTAAGAATGGTGTTATTGTTCGCAGGGCAACCTGTGTATAGTAGCAAAATTGTCAAAAAATATCCGGATTTTGATAGAAATATGTTGACTTTAAACATATTTTAGTTCAGAATAAAAGGCAGAAGATACAGAGATTTGTATGTTACAACAGAGAGGAAGTATATAATATGGCATTTGGGAAAAAGACAGACAGAGCCGGTCTGCAGGCCGTTCTGGAATTGAAAAATGTAGATTATTCAAAAGATCCGGAGATACAGCAGCTGTATACCCGTCTGGTGAACGGACGCAGCCAGTTCGGTCAGATTGTTGCAAAGAATGCATCCGCATCGTTACAGATCGCAGAGGTTGTGGATGCCTTAAAAGATTATAATTCCAAGATGGAATCTGTTTCACAGGAGATTGCACAGGCATCGGAGGACGCTACGCAGTCCGCATCAGAAAGTTCGCGCGTGGCAGGAGAGGTTTCCAACCAGCATGAGGAACTGACCAATACGATATTGTCTGCATCGGAAGAATCCGCAGCGATTTACAAAAATATCGAAGAGGGACAGCAGGAGCTGACGGCTATCCGCGATCTGTCCGATAAGACGATCAGTGAATCAAGTACCATGAAACAGAATATGGAGAAGCTTTTTGACATTATCAGTAATATGAATGAAGTCATTGAAGGGATCAACTCCATTTCCAGCCAGACCAATCTGCTGGCACTGAATGCATCCATCGAGGCAGCCCGTGCAGGAGAAGCCGGAAAAGGATTTGCAGTAGTTGCGGAAGAGATCCGTAAACTTGCAGAACAGACCCAGAACATGACAGCCAACATGAGTGAGTTCGTGGAGCGTATCAAAGAAGCATCCGCAAAGAGTTCAGACAGTGCAAACACCGCGGTGGAGGCACTTGGGGATATGAGTGAGAAGATTAATTCTGCATGGGAGATCAATGATGCGAACCAGAAGAGTGCGGGAAAGATTTCCGATTCCATCAGTTCCCTGGCAGCTGTCAGCGAAGAGATTTCAAGTTCCATGGATGAGATGGCAAATCAGGCGAACCATATCCAGCAGCAGTGCGAGCAGCAACAACAGGATGCACAGAGACTGGTAGAACTCCGGGAGAATTTAAAAGATGCAACAACACCGGTATACCAGATATTGGATGATCTGGAGAATGCAAAGCAAATTGCCGGAGAGATGAAGAAAGATGTATTTTATAATACAGAGGCTGTATAGCAGCAACTGGCACCCTTATTATAAGAACATCAAAAATATCAATTCTGCTATATAGTACAGGAAATCAGACAGGGGTTGTCACACAGTGACAGCCTCTTTTTTCCCTGTTTGCGGAGAAAGGAGAAAAAATGGAAGCAACGGAACAGTTTTTGCAATGGGTGGAGGAATCGGGCAACATTGTATTTTTTGGTGGAGCAGGGGTATCGACCGAGAGCGGAATCCCGGATTTCCGCAGTGTGGACGGTTTGTATAATCAACAGTATAAGTATCCGCCGGAGACCATTTTAAGCCATAGTTTTTACCGGCAGAATCCGGAAGAGTTCTACCGGTTTTACCGGAACAAAATGCTCTGTCTGGATGCACAGCCAAATATCACCCATTTCAAGCTGGCAGAGCTGGAAAAAGCAGGAAAACTGAAAGGGGTAGTGACCCAGAATATCGATGGCCTGCATCAGAAAGCCGGAAGTAAAAACGTCATGGAACTGCACGGAAGCGTATTGCGCAATTACTGCGAACGCTGCGGGCAGTTTGTCAGCGCGGAAGATATTCTCCACTCGGAAGGAGTTCCGGTCTGTCCTGTCTGTGGCGGTCCGGTGAAGCCTGACGTAGTTCTTTATGAAGAAGGGTTGAACCAGAAAACATTACAGGATGCGGTATTTTATATCAGCCATGCGGATATGCTGATTGTGGGAGGAACTTCGCTTGCTGTATATCCGGCAGCCGGCCTGATTGATTATTACAGGGGAAATAAGCTTGTTTTGATTAATAAGAGTGCAACTCCAATGGATGCGCGTGCGGATCTTCTTATCCAGGATGGACTTGGAAATGTCTTTTCACAGATCAAGTGTTAGCATGAGAAAATATTAGACAATTGCAAAACACACTCCGGCTTTTGCCACCGTGGGTTTTACAATTGTCTATAAGGGGAGAAAAAGAAGGAGAGAACTATGAATCAGTACCAGTATGAAGTGGGAGATATTGTGAAATTAAAAAAGCCGCATCCGTGTGGCAGCCATGAATGGGAGATTTTGCGTGTGGGCGCGGATTTCCGCCTGAAATGCACTGGCTGTGGACATCAGATGATGGTGACACGCAAGCTTGTGGAAAAGAATACAAGAGGCTTGCGGAAGCCGGAATAAAGTGCATGTAGTGAAATTGTAATTTCCATAGTATTAAAAATTGCTTCTTTAGATACCATTAAAAAACAGTATCTGGAGAAGCAATTTTTCTGTTATAAAGGCTTGCGGGCCTTAATCTTTGTAAATTCAATAATTTCTTTTTTATCCTCTTCGGATATCTTATTAAAATAAAAAAGCAATTCTTTTTCCAGATTCGTATGAAACATGTACTTTTTTTTATTCGCGGGATCATTAAAAAATTCAAGAAACTCAGATAAGTCTTCGCTGGACTGGGAAGGAACCGGTGCATCGTAAGAAACTTCGCGGTCAATATCAACAGTCAGATGCATGAGATCGTCAATCGAAATATTGTATAGCCCCGCCAATTTATATAATGCTTCGGCATCCGGTGTCCGTCTGCCAGTTTCATAATGGCTGTATGTCTGGCGGACAATACCAAGTACCGCGGCTACATAATCCTGCGTGTAATTATTTACCTTTCTCAGTTCTTTCAATTTCTGAGGAAGTTTTTTTTCACTCATAATAAAATACCACCTTTTCTTAAAATTAGTCTATTTTTTCACATATCATGAAATGTTACAGATAGTAGCTATTGATAAAACAGAAGTTAATTTATTGTAGGAAACGAAAAAATAGTCATATAGTTACAGAATGTTGCATAAAAATGTAAAATATGCACAAAAATAAACGATTTTTAAAGGAATGGGAATGGAGAAATTAGATAAAAAGTAACAAAATGTAGCAATTATAAAAAACAGAGGTTAACAAACTGTAGCGAACGGACGATATAAAAGATACAAAACGTAGCAAAATGGTTTTGCGTACATGGAGGTAAAAAATGCTGAAACTTTCATTGAAACAGGGACAATACGTAAATATCGGGGATGATATCCGTGTGGTCTATGTAGGTGGTTCGGGTAATCACGCAAGGCTGCTCATTGATGCCCCGAGAGAACTCAATATTGCCAGAAGTACCACGGAAGAAAATCCGGCACGAAAGAGAGAAACCTATTATGCAGAGCCGGGCATTTCCAGGGAGGCACAGCAGGAAATTAAGAGAATTCTGTGGAATGAGCGGATGAAGGCAGAGGCAAAGAAAGATGCAGAGAGTTTGAAAGATAAATTTAACTCCTGATCTGTTTTAAATTCTGGTAATAGGCGGGGCACACCCGGGACGCTCCGCTTATTTGATACAAGGTCGCAAAGCATCAAAAGATGCTTGTGACGCGTTACTGCAAAGTGACGCAATAAGAACACCTTAGGAAAAGGATTTCCAGAGGAAAAAACATAATACCCCGCATAGCGGGAGTTCAAGGAGGATTCTATTATGAGTATGGTAGTACAACACAACATGCAGGCAGCAAACGCAAACAGAATGCTTGGTATCACATCCGGAGCACAGGCTAAGTCAACCGAGAAGTTATCTTCCGGTTACAAGATCAACCGTGCAGCAGATGACGCAGCAGGACTTACCATTTCCGAGAAGATGAGAAAGCAGATCCGTGGACTGGACAAGGCTTCTTCCAATGCACAGGACGGTGTATCTTCTGTACAGACCGCTGAAGGTGCTTTAACAGAAGTTCACAGCATGTTACAGCGTATGAATGAGCTTGCAGTTCAGGCTTCTAACGGTACAAACTCCAAGGATACAGACCGTAAGGCTATCCAGGATGAGATTGACCAGTTAAATACAGAGATCGACCGTGTTGCAGAGACAACCAAATTCAATGAGATTTACCTGTTAAAGGGTGATGACGGTGAGAAGACGGTCAATATGAATGCACATGATGCAGGATTAAAAGGAGATCTTGTTTCGTCTGGTAATTCTGCTACATTTACAATGAAAGCCTTATCTGCTGGTGATAGTGTAAGCATTGGTGGAAAAAATTATACAATTGGAAGTACAGCAGATGAAGCAAAAGCACTTATTGTTGCAGGTACGGATGCAGCAAAAAAATCATATACTATTAATGGAAAAGAATATAAAGTGGGTGATACAAAAATTTATGCATCAGATGGAACAACAGAATTGACTAAGGCTGATTTAGGACTAACAGGAACGACATCAGCAGTACTTGCTGATTTACAAACTTTAGCAGGTAAGTCAGGCGCTAAAGTATCAGATGGGACAACAACTCTTACTGTTATGACAGATGATAAAGATGCCACTGGCGCTGCTAATCCAGATGGTGTTGATGATAATGACAAGAGTGTAATTTCCGCAGATCATGCTTACAAACTTGTTCAGACAGAACTTCTTGCAGCAAACAGCATTGGAGATACAAATGGTACAGCGGCAGTAGAACAAGATAATACAAACAAGAATGTATTTAAAATTACATTGGGTTCAGCTGATGTTGCCAACACATTAAGCTTTAGTCTTCATGTAGGTGCAGATGCTGATATGACCAATAAGATTACAGTAGATATTGATACTATGAATACAGCAAATCTTGGAATTAAAGGTCTGAATGTAACTGACAAATCTGGTACAGCAGCAACCTACGCAATCGATGCTATTTCCGATGCAATCTCTAAGGTTTCTTCCCAGAGATCCGCACTCGGTGCTGTACAGAACAGATTAGAGCATACCATCGACAACTTGGACAACATTTCCGAGAATACATCTTCTGCTGAGTCTCGTATCCGTGATACAGATATGGCAAAAGAGATGGTTAACTACAGCAAGAACAACATTCTTGCACAGGCTGGACAGTCTATGCTCGCACAGGCTAATCAGTCTAACCAGGGTGTACTTTCTCTGTTACAGTAAAAGTAAATATGGTCATTACACATCAAAAGGGATTCTTCGGAATCCCTTTTGGTGTGTTTATGCTTTCACTGGCATAGAATTTAATGCTTTCTCATATTCTTCTGGAGAATATTTTTTTAAAATTTGTTCTTTGGTTAAACCAAGATCAATCATATTTTGAATTGCATCGATTCTGCCTCTGGCTTCGCCCTGTTCCAGCAATTCCTCGGACCGTAACTTCAAAATCTTACCACCCATAATCTCACCCAATCCTTTCCTGATAGCATTATCCTCTGGGATAATATAATCTGCGATTTTCTCAATTAAAACAATCATATCCATATAAAGATGTGACTTTTGTTCTTTTTCGGACGCGTCCTCTAACCTCCGGTTGATCTCCCGGAAATCGTCCAGCAGATGCTTCACTTTTTTCGAATTTGTTCCATTATGTTTCAAAAAATGCTCATATCGTAAGATATGATACGGAAGCAGAATCAGCAGCTGTTTTTCAAAAATCCGATCCACCGTGTATCTTTTTGCCTGCAAAACCGGAACGCGGTAACGTACTTTCTGACCATCTGCAAACGTTACGATTGCCTCATGATAATCCGGAAGCGAACGGTGATTGCGGATATAAAGCACGCACGATTGAGGGAATGCAATCTCCCAAATTGCATGTTCCCCCAAAGAAGCATGTTCAAGTGCAATCGAAATGTCGTACTCGAACATCCGGATAACCATTGTCCTGTCCTTAGAGGACTGGCATTCCAGATGGTATACATGTCCACCAATCCGGATAATGGAGTCCGTGATCACGGTTCCGTACTTTTCATAATGTTCGTTTCGCAATTGTTCAAACTGTTCCTCCTCGCTGTAAGAAGTGTGGAAAACTTCATTGATCAGCGGAATGAGAAGCTGCGGCATTTTTTGCGCAATGGTTCGGAATACATCATCGAAAATCGTGCTGTGTTCTGTCGTGTTTTCTGTGTCGGCATCTGGTAATGAGTTTACCAAAATGTCAGTGTTCCCCATGTAGTGTCCTGCCTTTCCTTTAGTATATATCATAAGCATCTGTTTTTACAATATGGAAATAAGAAACAGAGCTGTTATGACCAGTTCTATGAAATTTTGGTTTTGATGGAAATTTATGAGCGAAATGCTCTCCATGAGTAGTGATTGCGGTACAATGGCGATGTATCGCATAAGTAATTATGGTATATAATTTTATAAACCCAGTAAAAACAGAATATCGTATTTTCGGACAGAAGTCAAATGATTTATAACAGTAACAGAAAAACAACAATTGCGATACGATTGGAAAATAAATCGTATCACGATTGTTGTTGTAAAATTATTTTCTGGTTTATAGGATCTCCTCAAGCCCATACAATGCCGCGCCCAGTGCACCGACAATCTCCGGTTCCTCATAGATATGCAGTTTTTCTCCAAGCTGCTCCTCCAGCACGGCGACGACACCCGGATTCTTGGCAACACCGCCCGTCATCATATATCCCGGATTCAGACCGACACGTTTCAGGAGGGACATTGCTTTCCCGGCAATTGCTTTGTGAATTCCGTGTGCAATATCGGCAATCTCTTTGTTCTGTGCGATCAGAGAGATAACTTCCGATTCAGCAAAAACGCTGCACATGCTGCTGATTTCAATCTCTTCTTTGGACTGCAGGGATACCGGACCAAGTTCATCGATACTGATTTCGAGAGAGCGCGCCATCATTTCCAGAAAGCGGCCGGTTCCGGCAGCACATTTATCATTCATGACAAAATCAGCAACTTCTCCGTTGTCATTCAGCCGGATAGCTTTGCTGTCCTGGCCGCCGATATCGAGAATCGTGTGAACGTCCGGGAAGAGAAGATGTGCGCCTTTTCCGTGGCAGCTGATTTCGGTTACATTTTTGTCTGCAAACGGAATGCTGACACGACCATAACCGGTGGATACAATCAGGGAAATATCTTCCCGGTCAAGTCCGGCCTTTTTCAGAACGTCTGCCAGTGCGGCATCTGCACTCTGGGAAGATTTGGCTCCGGTGCGGACAACCGAAAATGCTTTGATCTGTCTGTTTTCGTCTAAGATTACGGCGTTTGTAGAGGTAGAGCCGCTGTCAATTCCTAATGTATACACAGTATCACCCTTTCTTTTTATCATTTGTTTTTCCCCGGTCAGGGACAATCCTTTTTTCACTTTCAATTCTTCCATAAAGGCTTCCACACGGGTCCGGACCTGTCCGGCACATTGTCTGGTGGAATCGGTTTCTACCAGCAGAATCGGTAGATCCAGCCGCTGGCGGAAATCCGCATACTCGTAAGAATAAGAGTCACAGAATTTGACGGTATGATATATAATTCCATCCAGGCGGTCGGTAAAACCGTCAAGAAAATGTTCACGGTTCGCTGCTTTTAACATGCGCATGCATGGAATCTGGTTTAGCAGCGCGGCAGCATAAGAATGCAGGACCTGATCCTCTGTAATGGAAAAATCACGTGCAAGTCCGGTGCATGTTAAATCAAACAGCAGATTGGCACCGCGGTCGACAAGCAGCTGACGGATTTCATTGTTGCATCGGGCACCCATGATTCCGATATTGAGTTTCTGTCCGTTTCCTTTTTCGGACACTGCACTGGAAGACATGCGGGTGTTTTCCTGTTTTTTCAGAGCTGCTTTGTTCTGCATCATGGAAACAAAACGTTTCAGATCCAGTGTTTTTCCGGAGAAAGCCTCGTACTCCGTGAGCATTTGTTTTAACTGGCGCTCATAGAGTGCTACTGCAAAATCATTAAATTTGCGGGGAATATCCAGCAAAAAGAAAAATTTATCCGGGAACTGGCTTTTTAATGTGTCATACAGACGCCGGATGCTGTCGCAGCAGGTAGTCAGAATGACACCCTCATAGTCATGTTCCATCACATCTTCCAGCACGGCCTTGGTATAGGAACAGATGTTGGCGTGCATCAGGGTGTCCGCGTGGTTAAAATCCGTAACGGATGGTTCCA
>ULOC01060981.1_pt1 | contig 17837 bp, 18 predicted proteins | sample 1952181 | NCBI WGS metagenome assembly ULOC01 (sample SAMEA4835592, study PRJEB28245) | human gut metagenome | biome: gut microbiome; material: fecal sample | place: Denmark | collected 2008
TCTACATATTTTTCAAAGAAAGCATTAACAATATGACCATATGCGAAATGTTCTTCTACTACAATTTCATGTTCTTGAGCTAATTTTTTTGCTTCTTCAAAAGTCATTTCTTTAGAAAAGTCAATACCTGTAACATTTTTAATTGCTTCTGTCATTGATAGTCTTTTATACTTTGGAGCAAGTGATAACTTTTTCCCTTTAAATTCTATTTCATATGTTCCATTTACAGCCATACATGCGTTAGCAATAATTCCTTCTGTTAAATCCATCATTCCTTCTAAATCACTATAAGCTTTATATACTTCAATTGTCGTAAATTCAGGGTTATGATTACGATCCATTCCTTCATTTCTAAATAAACGACCAATTTCATATACTGCATCCATACCACCTACTAATAATCTTTTTAAAGATAATTCAGTAGCAATTCTTAAATACATATCAATATTTAATGTATTATGGTGTGTTACAAATGGTCGTGCTGCAGCTCCCCCTAAAATAGTTCCAAGAACTGGTGTTTCAACTTCAACATATCCCAAATTATCTAAATATGATTGAATGGAACGAATAATCTTAGGACGAGCAAAAGCTACTTTTCTTGCTTCTTCATTCATAATCAAATCTACATAACGACGACGATATCTTTCTTCTGTATCAGTAAGGCCGTGAAACTTTTCTGGAAGTGGTTTTAATGCTTTTACTAAATGAATATAATGTTCAGCTCGAATACTTAATTCTCCCATATCAGTTCTAAATACTGTTCCCTTAATTCCAACAATATCTCCAATATCTGCTTTTTTAAATAGTGTATATTCATCTTCTCCTACTACATCTTGTCTAATATAAATTTGAATTTGCCCAAATTTATCTTGAATATGCATAAATCCAACTTTTCCTTTACGGCGACGTGTCATAATACGACCTGCAACAACAACTTCTTCCAAATTCATTTCATGTAATTCTTCTTTTGAATATTTTGCATATTTTTCTTTAATTTCTTTAGAATTCGTAGTTACCTCAAAACGATGACCAAATGGATCTATTCCTAAGCTTTCTAATTCTTTTACTTTTTCTCTACGAACTAATTCTTGTTCTGTAAACTTTCTTTCTTCCATGTTTTCTCCTCCTATACTTCTATCACCTTTGTATGTGATAATTTTTCATGTAAACCAATTCCATCTTTTCTATATAATACCATAAAAACACTTAAAATAACTAGTGTTAATTGAATCATTCCTAAAATACTAATCATAAATAAATATAAAATTCCTGGAACTAGATAAATAAATAATATCGATAAAAATAAATAAAGTAATCCATTTAAAATAACATTACGTATCACTAAACTATGAATACTAGCTTCTTCTCCACTTTCATCAACAACACGAATTTTCATAATCGTTTTACCAAATGTTTTTCCTTCCATAAAATATGGGATAAATACAAAATAAATAAATACAAATACTAAATTAATAAAACCAATCGCTACATGTTCTTTATCAATATCTTGTTCTATCTCACTAAGATGAAATAAGTAGCTTGTTACACTTATGTTCCTTTGAACTGCTTTTTCATTCATCTCACTTAATTCTAAACGAAGTGCTTTTTCATTTTCAGAAACTGTTGTCAACATAGCACCAATACCAATAAATACAAATAAAATAAATATATCAATCAAATATGCGATAACTCGCTTTGTTCTAATCATTTTCATATCCATTCTCCCTTTTAAATTCTTTTAATAATTTCAATACTTCTTCCTTTGTAGTAGCCTGAAATAAATCTTGTTTTAATGAATTACTATGTGGTACATATTTTAAATACCATGCAGCATGTGTACGAAGTTCTAAAATGGCTACTTTCTCCGGCTTTATTTTTAATAAATATTCTAAATGTTTTTCTATCATTTGAAAACGTTCTATTATCGTTACCTCACGAGGTTTTATTCCGTATTCTAAATATTCTACACAATCTCTTATTAACCATGGATTGCCAAGACAACCACGTCCTATCATAACAGCATCACAGCCAGTTTCTTTTAACATCTTCGAAGCATCATAACAACTTTTTATATCGCCATTTCCAATCACAGGAATTGATACAGCTTCTTTTACTTTTTTAATAATAGACCAATCGGCAAGACCACTATATCCTTGACTTCTTGTTCGTCCATGCACAGCAATCGCTTTAGCGCCTGCTTCTTCACAGATCTTAGCAATTTCTACCGCGTTAATATGTTCACTATCCCATCCACTTCGAATTTTGACCGTAATAGGGATTGGAACACTAGCCACAACGGCTGATACAATCTCTTTTACTTTATCAGGATCTTTTAAAAGAGCACTTCCAGCCTGTGATTTTAATGCTACTTTAGGAACAGGGCACCCCATATTAATATCAATAATATCTGGCTTCATCGTTTCATAAATATATTTTGCAGCAGCAACAAATGACTCTTTATCACTTCCAAAAATTTGTTGGGTAATTGGCCTTTCTACTTCTTCCATGAAAAGCATTTCTAATGTTTTTTTACTTCCATAATAAATTGCTTTATCACTTACCATTTCAGCATAAATAAGACCACACCCCATCTCTTTTACAATCTTTCGGTAGGCGCTGTTACAAACTCCTGCCATAGGAGCAAGTACTACACGATTTTGAATCTTAACATCACCGATTTGCCACATAAAACCACCTCTTTTCATTATAATATAAATTTTTGTTGATAGCAATAAACGTACGTTATATGATACCACAAATAAAAATAATTACCAAGAAAATGTTATAATATATAAGAAAGAAGGAATCATATGAACGATATTTGGTATAGACTTTCTAAATCACCATTTAGAAGTAAATGGAAACTTACACAAAAAGATTGGAATTATATCCATCAAAAAGGTTTAGATACAATCCAAGAACATGCAAAAGATTTTGTTCAAAAACGTCTTTCAAAAGCAGATATTAAAAATGATGGAAGACAAACTCCTATGAAAGGACATCCAGTATTTATTGCTCAACATGCAACTGCAACCTGTTGCAGAGGATGTCTCGAAAAATGGCATCATATCAAAAAAGGGCATGAACTTTCTAAAAATGAACAACAATATATTGTCAATATCATTATGACATGGATTCAAAAACAAAAAGAAAACAATAATTAGTTTTCTTTTTGTTTTAAATACTCCCCTAATTTTAAATATGCTTCATTACTAAAAAAAGGCAGTCTTGAAGAAGTTGGCATGGTTGCTAATGTATGATTTTGTCCATCAGGAATAAAAATATTATCATAACCATAACCATAACCATAAGTACCTTCTTTTTGTTTTGCAATAATTCCCCATGATTTTGAAATAAAAACAGTCGTTTTTCCATTTTCTGTATAAGCTAAAGCATCTAAAAAATAAGCTTTTCTATCTTCTTTTCCTTCCATCAATTTTAAAATTCCCTCTTCTGTTATCGTTTCTTCTACATATTTACTATAAGGTCCAGGAAAACCATTTAAACTAGGTATCACTAAACCTGAATCATTTTTTAATACCGGACAATTTAATATTTGATAGGCACGTCTTGATGAATCAATTGCTACTTCCGCTATAGAATTTAATTGTAATTCTTCTAAATCATTTATCTTTTTTCCAATTACTTCAAACCCCATAGGTTCTAATACATATCTCGCCATATCTAACTTTAATTGATTCGTAGTTGCATATATGATTTTGTTCATACTATCACCTCAAACTCATTATATCTCAATTTGACAAAAAATAAAGTTTTTATTAAAATACGTTGTACAAAAAGGGGGCTTCGACATGTATCAAAAAAAATATGTTGCAACTAGAATCGGATGTTCAGGAGGTATAGACAGTTACTTAAAGACACTTGAATATATTGGCAAACAAGAAGAAACTGATTTTAATCGTTATTTCTTTTTAGATGAAGATAAAAATATAACAGTTGATTATTATAAATTACCACATCATTTGATTCTTTTAACAGTAACAAGTCAAACAAATGATTTAAAAAACTTTATTCCAGAGCAAACTAGAAATACCAATAAAAAAGGCCTTGTTGATGTAACAAACCTTGTATATTATCAATCGCATGAATCAATTTTAAAAAATGTTCAACCATTTCGTATAGTTGTAGAAGGTGCGAAAGGAACTGGAAAATCATCTATTGTTCGTTATTTTATAAGAAAAGGAATTGTTGCTCAAGATAGAGATCCACAAGTATTTTCTAATCCAAAAATACTTTCATTATCAAAAGAAAATAGAACAAAACAAGTTTATCAAAGAATTCACCAAAACGAAGATGAATACTTCTTATTAATCATGAGAACTGTCCAACAAATGAATGAAGCATTGAAAAGAAGAGCGGATGAAAACAATACGAAAGATCATGAAATTTATAGAAAGGCTTATCAAGATGCTTATATATCACTCAACAAAGCTGGATTATTAGATGGGAAATTAAAAATTATGCACAATGACTTTCAATGGAATAATAAAAGAAATCAACACTTAAGACTTATTATCGAGCAACTGATTGAAAAATATCAAAAACCAAAAATAAAGACTAGATAATAATATCTCCTTATACGGACAAATATTGGTATGTCAATCACGATATTACAAAAAAAGACCTATTGGTCTTTTTTCTTATTTATTTTTGCCTTATAATTCTATCTGTTATGATAAATTAGATTTTAAGACAGTTATCACTGGTCGAACACCACGAGGTTGTACAGAAGCAGCATCCATTGTTGATAAATCACCACTAAAATTGACACACCATAATCTAGAAGAAGAATTAAAAACAGATGAAGTTGTCCAATACCCAGAAACAGTACTATCTTCATTTATATTACATCCATAATTTGTACAATTAATTGTTCTATCAAATAACCATGCATATTTTGACTTATTACTGGAATTAGCTGTTTGTGCAGTACTATTACTATCCAAATAGAACCATCCCGCCATTATTGCATATGCTGAATTAAAACTTGTATTTCCTGTTATTTTTGCTATCTCATCTGCGGTGATTAATCTTGGACTTCCTACCCATCCTTCTGTATCTGTATCTAATGCCACTTTTACTTCTTTCATTTCTGTATTTATATTTGATGAATTCCATGCGACTTTTGCTGTTGTATTATGATCTAATATCATTTTATATGTATCCCCTTCATCATCATAGATATACCATTTCATACATCCTGTTTTTGTTCCTGTTGTACTTACTGCATTTCCTTCATTACATTCTTTCGTTAAATCTTTTGGATCTAAGTATACGATTCCTTTGTATTTTTCTTCACCTGTGGATGGTACAATTGTTCCTCCAAAATTACTTTCTCCACCACTTGATCCATTTAATTTACATGTTTCTGCATCATAGTTTGTTACTGTTACCTCGTCTTCTCCAAAATTTTTCATTGCACAAAATTGATTATTATGAATTTGAATTGCGAGATTTCCTTCTTTTGATATTTGTAATTCACCTGTTACCCCGTTACCACCTTTATATTGAATTTTATCTTGGTTTGGTAATGCAATTGTTTCTCCTGCATAATGATTTTCTGCTAGCAATAACTTTTCCCCTGCATATTGTTCTCCTGCTTTTAATATTCCATATGCCGTATCTTTCATTGCGTTTCTTTTGGCTTTGTAATTGTCCCCATAATCAGTGGAGTTGCAATTAATGCAATTACGGCTAGTATTACGATAACAGCTAATAATTCGATTAGTGTAAATCCTTTACTTTTCATATTTAAATCTCTTCTATTCTGATTCATTTTATCAAATTTCAATCGTTTAAAAAGTTGATTTTTTTCTTTACATGATATTGTTATATACTTTTTTGCTTCTTTTTGATTACAACTTCAAACTAGATAATATAGTCTTTTTATTTCATTATGTTGTTATTATTTTAATATCCAAGCATTTGGTATTCTTCTTTCACCTGTTGCACTATATCCACATGGTTTTGTAATTGTTTTATTTCCAATTGCAATACTACTAGAAGCTCCTCCATCTAGATTTACTGCATTATGCGCTTTGTATCTTTGTAATAATTTAGTAAGTTCAACCATACTAATTCCTACACTATATCCTGGCTGTCTGCCATCAATTACTGCAAATAATACGATTCCATCTTTACGCTGTGCTAAAACAGTTCTAGGGGCTATTCCCCATCCACCATTACCTTTTATTTCAGCAGCATTTCCATTAACAATTAAAAATGGACCAAATTCAACTGCATCTTCCATTCCTGCTTTAATTGCATCCATGGCACTTCCTTTTGTTAACAATAATTTATTATCTTTGGTAAAACCGGCGATTCCACCGGAATATCCAGTTTTAGTAGCATCCCAAATTACTTTTCCATCTTGAATTACTATTCCCGTTGGTTCTCCACCATTTCCCATTTCATTAGTATCGACAAAACCACTTGCATTCATACCTAATATTCCATTATTTTGTACTACTAATTCACGTAAAAATTGTCCAATTTTTCCTAACTTATTAGTCATAACTAATTCAACACGACTAGGATCATATATAGCTACCATATAACCTTTATAATTACTTCCTTTTAAAGGAATTAATTTGTATTCTGGATGTTCAGGATCTCTAGTTAAAATTTGTTCATCATAAAAAGAGTCATATTCTCCACTATCATCAATATCACCAATGACAATATCACTTGTATCCGTACTTTCCCCTGACTCTTTTACATAATTTCCATCTAATACATCTTGAATCATATCTTCTGTATAAATAGTACGAGCTAAATATTTATGTGTCATCGTTGTCACAGCAGTGGTAATATATAACTCTCTTAAATAACTAAAAGGTCCATATGCTAAAAAGAAACAAATAATGATACAAACATCTAAAATCAAAAGCACAATCGCTGTCTTTTTTTTCTTTTTTATTTTCATTTACATGCCTCCTATCACATATGGATCACTTAAAACTCCAGTACCAGATACAATTTGTATTTGATTTGTAATATAAATTGCAGGTCTAATTCCATGTTCACTATCAATCATATCAGAAAAATATTTTCCATTTTGATCTACAGAATAAACCATATCATCATCTTCATTTACTGTTGTCATTAACCAAGTATTTGGAAGTTCTAAAGAATATAATTCTCCAACATGTAATAATCCTACTTTTGCAGAAATAGAATCTGTATAGATATTTTTATAATCAGTAACACCATTTATTTGGTAATTACCAGTATACCAAGTTCCATCAACAATTAAACTTTTATCTATCAATGTTCGATACCAATTTGTATTTAAATAATAAGCCAAGCTTCCATAAGTTTTTACTTGATACAAATTATTTTTTGTCGCATAATTTCTCATATAGACCTGTCCTGTTTTATCAGTTAATAAAGACGATGTTGCTAGTTTGTAAATTTGATCATCTTTAGAAATTACTTTCCAAGTATATCCGCTATATGATACATAATTTCCAATATAAATCATAGTTTTTTCTTCTTTTGGCTCTATAATATATGGATTTGTTTCAGTACCATCGCCAGATATATAAGAAATATTTTTCTTTAATGTAATTGTAGGTCTTACTCCATAATTATGTTCTTTATAATCATCGGTAAGTGTTACACCACCTTTAGAATGCACATAATATAAACGATCATGATTATCAGTAGTTGCTGTATAATAAGAAATATGATGATTTAAATAACCATTCTTTCCTCCTGATAATTGATAATCACTTAAATTTAATAAACCTACAAAATCAAGTGTTACTTTTTTATCACAAGTAATATCTTCAATATTTGAAATTTGATCAATACAAATACTTGTCTTTTTTAAATATTGATTTTTATCATTCAATGTTTGCTCAAAAATTCCTGTGAATGGTTGATTTGTAATAGTATTTAAATAACCTCGCAATGACGAATCTTGATACTTGCTACTACTTCCATAAGTAAGAGCACTAATCACATCATTTAAAATTAAAACCATACTACCATCTTGATTTATTTTTATAACTCTCCACATTTTTCCAGAATAGTATAGATAATTATTTAATACTTTTCCTTTAAAATAAAATACTTGATTTTTATCGTCCAAATAAAGGCCATCACCTTCACTAACTAATTCATTTGAAGCCTTTATCTTTTCATGTACGTATTTAATTGTTTTAGGTTTTTGATGTTCTAATTGATAAAAATAAACAAGACGATAACCATAATATAAAATCAAACCAACAATTAATAATATATTAAAAATAATAACTACATTATAAAAGATTTTTTTATTTCTAACCCTTTTATTCTTCATACTTCACATCCTAATACTTTATAATCTAACTCATTATATCATACATTACCCCAATTTTTCGACAAAAGAAAAAAAATATAAATAATTTTTAAATAAATGCGAATGAATAAAAAGATAGGAATTATGCAATTCCTATCTTTTTTGATTCTAATCTAAGTTTATCAGCTACAGTTACAATAAATTCACTATTGGTTGGTTTTGCTTTATCAATATCTACACTATTACCAAAAATTTCTTCCATCAATGACCAATTAGCGCGGTTCCAACTAACTTCTATTGCATGACGAATTGCTCTTTCTACACGAGAAACAGTAGTATCAAATTTAGTAGCTAATTCTGGGTATAATTCTTTTGTAATACCACCTATTACTTCAGGATGTTCATAAATGATTCCAATTGCTTCACGAATATATTGATATCCTTTAATATGTGATGGAATTCCTAATTCATGTAAAATTTTAGTAATCGATATTTGCAAGTTATTGTGGTAAAAATCAATATTTTTACTTTCTAATGTTTTATCAGTACAAAAGTTCATAATTCTTTTTTCTAAATCTTTTAAATCAAATGGTTTTAACAAAAAATAATTCACTCCATACTCTGATACTTGACGAATGGTTTCACTTGCATTGTAACTTGTCTCTACAATCACATTTTTATGAATATCATTCTTTTTCATTTCTTCTAATACATACATTCCATCTTTATTTGGCATAATTAAATCAAGTAATATCACATCATATGCATCTTTATTTTCTTTAATTTTGTCAAATCCTTCTTTTCCATCATATGCAACATCTACTAAATGAATTGTTTGGTGATCTTTAAAATATTCTCCAATCATATTTACTAAATTTTTATTATCATCAATCATTAATATTTTTATTTCTTTCATTATAATCCCTCTTTCTACTCTTAGTACTGCTTATCTTATGTTTTTATTATACACCTGACTACATTTTATACGCTAGAGTGAGAATATTCTAGTTTTGTCACATTATGTCGAAAAAGAACGAAAAAAGTCGTTAGGATACAACGACTTCATACATCTTTAATAGCTCTTTAGGTTTTGTAGATGCCCCTCCAACTAAAAAGCCATCAACTACATCAATTTGATTCAAACTCTGAACATTTTTTTCATTTACACTTCCTCCATATAATACAGAAATTGACACATCAAACAATTGCCAAACTATATTTTTAATATATTGAGTAGTATCTTTAATTTCTTTTTCAGTTGGAATGAATCCTGTTCCTATTGCCCAAATTGGTTCATAGGCAATCATAATTTTAGAAATATCATGAATTTTTAAACCTTGAAATACATCAATTATTTGTCTTTTTAATATTTCATTGGTTTTATGCATTTCATATTGCTCTTTTGTTTCACCAATACAAAAAATTGGAGTAATGTTATGAGCAATACAAGCTTGAATCTTTTTCTTTAACATGTCATTACTTTCATTTAAAATATTTCTTCTCTCTGAATGACCAACAATCGCATATTGAATATGATAATCTTTTGCTTGAAGAGGAGAAATTTCCCCAGTATATGCGCCACTATCTTCATAAAATATATTTTGCATACCCAGTATTAGTTTGCTTTGTGAAAATTTTTCTACATAAATAGCCGTTGGGCAAATAACAAGTTGTTCCGAATGGATGGAACCTAATATTTTGATAAATTCATCCACTTCTTTTTTTGTCATATACATTTTTTGATTTGCAAAAATTCTTTTATTTCCCATAAAATCCCTTTCTAGCAACATCTTTCATTTTAGATAGAAATGTTCTATTTTTAGGAAGAATATCTCCTCCTAAAGCAGTTTTATATACATTCAATACTTGTTCAGCAAAATATTTAGAAGAATGTTGATCAGCAGTAATTCTAGCTTGTCTACACATTTTCTCATAAAGTTCAGGATGATTTAAAATATCTCTTACGGCATCTTTATATTCTTTTTTCGTTTTAAATAAATGTCCATTTAAACCATCCACAACAACTTCTCTAAATGCATCATCATCATATGCAACAACAGGTAAACTAGCTGCCATTGCTTCAATAACTGTTAACCCTTGAGTTTCTGTTTTTGATGCTGTTGCAAATACTTGAGCAATTTGATAATATTTTGGGACTTCATCCCATGGAACTCGTCCTGCAAATATAACATCTTTACTAACTCCGTATTTACGAGCTAATTCTTTAAATTTATCTAAATCAGGTCCTGTTCCTACAATCAATAACTTGGTATTAGGATTCGTTCTCGTAATACTAACATGTGCTTCAATTAATGTATTTACATTTTTTTCTTCTCCAAGTCTTCCTACAAATAATATTACATCTTCATTATCTCGAATTCCTAATTTCTTTCTTAATGAACGAATATCTTTTTCTTTAAATTTTTCTGCATAAAAACGTTCTACTTCAATCCCAGTTGGTACAATATGTACATTTCTATCATATTTATACTTTTGTTTAAATAAATCATAAGTTTTTCTCGTTGGTACAATTAATTCTGTTGCAGTTTTATCACAGTAAAACTTTGTTAAATATTCTACAATTTTTTTACTAGAACGTTTGAAATATCCTTTCGTAATATAATGAACATAATCTTCATACATCGTATGATAAGTATGAACTAATGGGATATCTAATTGTTTTGCCATAATACGAGCAAATGTACCAATACCAAATTCAGTATGAGAATGAATAATATCTAAATTCCATTTTTTTATTGTTTCTATCGCACGAATTGGATATATTCCAGTCAAACGATAATCATAAATACCAATGGGAACACCAGGAATACGAATAATTTTATGATCATCTTCAAATTGATATTTTAAATTTTCTGGATTTACTGTTACAACAAATACTTCATGTCCTAATTTTTCTAACGCATGTTGTAACATAACAATACTAGTAGATACTCCATTAATATATGGTGGATATGTATCGGTAAATATTCCAATCCTCATATTATTTCTTCCTTTCTTTCAAATTTAAAGTAATAGCTCCTATTATCATTCCTAGATAATAAGTTAAAAATCTCCACATAATCATACTTGCATTTAATATACTGCCTTTTAAGAAATTACCATAAAAAGCCATATAACTATATTCTAAACCACCTGTTCCCCCTGGAATCGGGACAAATGCTCCAATTAACATAACATAAGCGCTAGAAACAATGGATTCTATTCCTGTAAAAGAATCAAATACTCCCATACTATATGCAATAGTAAGAGGTACTAAGTATAAACAAATTAATGATAAAAAATTCAAAAAAATATTATATACAAAACTTTTTTGGTCACTCATTAATAGTTTTGCACCATCATGAAAATTTTCAATAGAATCACTCATTTTATCCATGGTTGTTTCTTTATTTTTTACAATATGCAATTTATATAGCAAAGATACTAATTTTTTGATAATAAATTGATTAAATTTTTTAGCAAATGCAATAACAAACAACCCCACTGTAACCAATGTATTAATTAAAAAACCAATTGTCGTTAAATCACGTAAAAGACCTGATTCTTGAAATACATGAAAAATAAAATTATATGTAATCGCAATAATTCCTAAAAGAACCAAAGCAATTTGATAAACAATAAAATTTTGCATAATGATATTTGCGCCATCACCTAAGCGAATACCATCTTTTTTCAAAATATAAATTTGAAATGGTTGTCCACCTGTAGAAAAAGGAGTAACACCATTTAAAAATTGTGTAGTAAGAGTTAGTTTAAAAGCTTTCTTCATACTATATTGTTTATGAAATTTCCGAATTAGATGATAAAGAGAAATACTTCTAAGATAGTAACATCCCAGTACCAAAAAAATACCACAAAGTAACCACCAAATATTTAATGTAAATATTTCATGCAAAATCATTTGATAATTATCTTTTAATGAAAAATATAATACAATACCAGTCACAGCAACTAATATCATAATGTTAATAACCTGATTCTTATTTTTCTTTTTAATATCCAAGTTCTGTGACACCTACTTTCTATTTATCAGAAATACAATTAATTCCTGGTAATTGTTTTCCTTCTAAAAGTTCTAAAGAAGCTCCTCCACCTGTAGAAATATGAGTAAATACTTCTTGATATCCTAATTTTTTAACAGCACTAGCTGTATCTCCTCCACCTACTACTGTTTTTCCATCTACTTTTTTCATAGCTTCGCAAAGAGCCTTTGTTCCTTTTTGAAAAGATGGATTTTCAAAAAGACCAACTGGACCATTCCAAATAACAGTATGACTTTTTTCTATTAAGTCTGTAAATAAATGAATTGTTTTATCACCAATATCCAATCCCATATCATTGTTACTTGTTTCTTCTAAACTTTTTAATGTACCTGTTCCTTCTATAGAATCGGATACATAATGATCAACTGGTAATATTAATTTATCAGGATACTGACTTAACATTTTTTTACAAAATTCAATAGATTCTTCATCTAATAATGATTTTCCTATTTCATAGTTTTTAGATTTTAAAAAAGTATAAGCCATACCCCCACCAATTAAAATATAATCAGCTTTTGTAACCAAATTTTCAATCACTTTAATCTTATCACTTACTTTAGCTCCTCCTAAAATTACAGTAAATGGTCTCTCAGGATTTGCAATTACTTGTTCAATATTTTCAAGTTCTTTTTCTACTAAAAATCCAATACCACTTGGGATATGACTAGCAATTCCCACATTAGACGCATGTTCACGATGACTTGTACCAAAAGCATCATTAATATAAATATCTCCTAATGACGCCCAATAAGCACCTAACGAAGAATCATTTTTACTTTCTTTTTTTCCATCTAAGTCTTCATATCTTGTATTTTGTATTAAAATAACATCTTCATTTTTCATTTTAGAAACAACAGTATTTAATATTTCTCCTCTTGTTTCTTTCACAAATAAAACATTCTTTTTTAATAATTCACTAAGACGAAGTGCAACTGGTTCTAAATCATTTTTTACTTTATCACTTTCTTCTTTTATTCTTCCTAAATGTGATAATAATATGACTTTTGCATGATGATCAATTGCATACTGAATTGTTTTTAAACTTGAAACAATTCGATAATCGTCTGTAATAACACCATCTTTCATTGGCACATTAAAATCACAACGAATTAATACTCTTTTTCCATTTAAATCATAATCTCTAATTGTTTTTTTCATTTTGACTCTCCTATCAATTCATAATTTACTGTATAATCAGAAAGAATACTTAACTTCACATAATCATCTTGAGAAAATAACTTTCCTGTTTTAGGATTTTTCATATCTTTTTTTAAATAACCACTTTGTTGTAATTGATAAATAGAAATCATTATTTCTTGACCAGCATAATAATCAGAACGATATGGTATCACATATAATGATGCTGCATGATAAATATTCATATATTGTTTTTCTTTTTGAATTTGAAAAAGAAAAATAGTTACTAAACTACCAGTTAGAAAAAGAAATAATATAAATCCCAATATGATATATCTTCTATTTTTATCTTTCATTTTATATAACCTCATATATCCATACATTTCTATTTTACCATGTTTCTAAATTTTTACAAAGTAAAACAATTTATATGACAAATTTGTAATAAAAAAAGAAAAGTTTCCTTTTCTTAGTTTGAAGATTCATTTGTATATAGTTTTTGATAAACTTCACTAGTTTCTAACAATTCTTGATGTTTTCCACAAGCAACTTCCAATCCTTTATGAATAACATGAATTTCGGAAGCATCAACAATTGTTGAAAGACGATGAGCAATGATAATCACTGTGTGTTCTTTTACAAGTTCGTCAATTGTTCTTTTAATATACTCCTGTGATTCATTATCAAGGGCGCTAGTTGCTTCGTCAAATAAAATTATTTTTGTATTTAAAAGTAATGTTCTAGCAATGGCAATTCTTTGTTTTTGACCACCACTTAAATTTACTCCACCTTCACCAATTACCGTTTCATATTGATTGGGTAAACTCATGATGTAATCATCAATATATGATTTTTTACAAACTGTTCTAATTTCTTCTAAGGTAACATTGGGTTTTACTAATTTAAAATTATCCATTAAACTCATATTAAATAAATGTGGAGTTTGTCTAATAACAGAAATATTTTCACGAAGTGATTTTTCACTTAATTTTTGAATATCTATTCCATCTATTGTAATACTTCCTTCTGTGGCATCAAAATAACGTAAAAGTAAGTTAAAAATAGTACTTTTTCCATTTCCACTTTTACCTACTATAGCAATTTTACGATGAGGTAATAACTTCATACTAATTCCTTTTAATACATCTTCTTCATCATTAGAATAACGAAATTTGACATTTTTAAATTCAATGTTCCCTTTTCCTTCTTTTATTACTTCTGTACCAAAATGTTCATCTGGATATAAACGATTTTCCAAAATATCAACTATACGACTGATGGATACAGAAACTTTATTAAAATTGACACCAAAATCACTTAAACTCTCAACAACATAATCTACACGCCATAAATAAGTCTCCATCATAACAAACATAGCATAAGCAATATATCCCTGGATTACATAATAACCACAAGTCACAAAAATAATAAATTGTAATATAAAATATAACCCATTATTACATGCATAATAATTTACTTCATATATGGCACTTTTTTTTGTTTTATCAAAAATATAATCAATCGAATGAAATAAATTTTTTTCTACAATTTCTTTAATACCTAATGCTTTAATTTCTCTAATACCTGTAATATTTTCTGTTGCTGATTTCACATATTGATCAGATTCTTCTTTAATTTCTTTTTGTATTTTCTTAATTTTTGGAAATATACGATATGATAATAATCCCATACAAAATGCGAAAATAACGACTTCAATACCTAATAAAATAGAAATATAAAATGCTAAAATTACAACCATAATTGCAACAACACTTTGCACTACCAAATGAATTAATTTATCTAATAAACTAATTATTTGTTCAGGATCATGATAAACTCGATTGATAAATTCTCCCACTCCTATTTCTTCAAAAGCTTTGGCCGGTAATTTATCAATTTTTTGATATAAATCTTTTGTAACATTTGTTATAAATTCAACTTCTAAACTTTTATATACTCTGCCTCGTAAATTATAAATAATACTTTGAAATAATATATACATACCTTCATATATAGCAACAATGATTACAAATTTTTGAAATTGTTTTGTCAATAATGTTTCTAATGCAAATCCCCAAAGCATAGGGCATATAATTTGTGGTAACATAGTTAAAATCACTAATATAATATATACAATACATTGCCATTTCTTATTTTTTAAATATTTTAGTATTATTTTAAAATCATTTAAATGATATTTACTTTTTTGTTCTTCCATGTCGTTCCCCCTTTCTTTTCTATCAAAAAAGTCATTATTATGATAATGACTTTCAAAAAATCTTTAAGACTATGAAAAGATGTGAGAATATACTTTCTCACTGTCATTATCACTTTTTTGATATACTAGTTTATTTTTCAAAAACATATTCCCACTCCTTTCTCTTCAAACCGCTTTTAATATAACACACGTATATATTGTTGTCAAACAAAAAAGAACAATGTTTATAACATTGTTCCCAATAGTTTTGCTGTTCTAACCATTTGTGTAGAATAACTCATTTCATTATCATACCAAGCAACTACTTTTACCATTTGTTTTCCATCAACTTCAATTAATGTAGTACAAAGTCCATCTACTAAACTTCCATAATGTGAACCAATAATATCACTTGATACAATTGGATCCATAGTAAATCCTAAAGTTTCATTACTTGCATTTTTTAAAGCTGCATTTACTTCTTCAACGGTTACGTTTCTTTTTAATTCTACAGTAAGATCTACAACTGATCCATCTGTTACTGGAACACGGAAAGCCATTCCATCTAATTTTCCAAGTAAATTAGGAAGTACTTTTCCAACAGCAACAGCTGCTCCCGTACTAGCAGGAATAATATTAGCTGCTCCTGCGCGACCACGACGAGCTTTAATTCCTTTTTTATGAGCAACATCTAAAATTGTTTGATCATTTGTATAAGCATGAACAGTAGTCATAAAACCTTTTTCAATTCCAAATACTTCATCTAATACTTTAGCAACTGGTGCTAAACAGTTCGTTGTACAACTAGCAGCACTAATTATTTCCTCACTACCATCTAACGTATCACTATTAACATTATATACGATTGTTTTCATATCACCTTTACCAGGTGCTGAAATAATTACTTTTTTTGCTCCCGCTTCAATATGTTTATGAGCATCTTCATATTTTACAAATTTTCCAGTACATTCAAATACTTCATCAATTTCTAATTCTTTCCATGGTAAATTTGCAGGATCTAATTCTTTACAAATTTTTACTTTGTGATTACCTACTTGAATATAATCTTCTCCATAACTAATTTCATTTACACGATAATTTTTATGAGAAGTATCATATTTTAATAAATATGCTAATTGTTCTGGTTCTGTAATATCATTAATTGCTACTACTTCAAATTGTGGATCATTTTCCATTAAACGAAATACTAATCTTCCAATTCTTCCAAATCCATTAATTGCTACTTTAATCATTTTATTTTCCTCTTTTCTTATTATATTTTATTTTGTATTGTTTGGTTTTTTCTTGATTGGGACTATAAATAAATGAAGCTCTAGAAATTGTAGGAATTAACTGTTGATTTCTAGAAACAATTACTTTTTTTGCACCTGCTTGTTGATGTAAATTAAAATTCAGTCCCAACTGTTCATCGACAAGATCAAGTACAACATCAACTTTTAATTCTTTTCATGGTAGTTTTTTTATATTTTTTTCATAACCAATCCACATATCTAATTTTGCTTTTTCTTGAAATAATTTATAGTGAAATTGATCTCCTAAAAAATTAATTGCTACCACTTGATATCCTTCTGCTAAAGATAATTGCTCTAAAGCAAATCTTCCCTCTTCTCCAAATCCTTGAAGTGCAACTCTAATCATTATAAGCCGTTATTTCCTTGAAAACAACTATTGCCAATAAATTCTCGAAGTACACTATCTTTTGGTACCTCTTCTGAAGGAATTGGCAAGAAATTTCTTAAGAAATTAATAAGTCGTAATGCTTCTGGATAAATAGGATCTGTTTCTTTTACACTAAATAAGAGTGGCTCTGCATAAGTTTTTAAAACTCCTAGTTCATATAAAAGAGCTGAATTAATAATCTTGTCTACGTCTTCTTGATATGGGAAAATATTTTTTTCTTCCCCTGCGCGAATTTTTGGCCACATAGCAAGTGTGTCTGCAGCACTGTATCCACGATACTTATTATCACGGATAATTCTTCTTAATTTTCTAGTATCACTCGTATGAATACGATTATGATTATCGATATTTAATTGTGTTAAAGGACTCATATAAATACGATATTTCTGTTTTCTTTCAATACTCATTGTAAGTTCATCATTTAAAGCATGTA
>ULOC01020058.1_pt1 | contig 17736 bp, 8 predicted proteins | sample 1952181 | NCBI WGS metagenome assembly ULOC01 (sample SAMEA4835592, study PRJEB28245) | human gut metagenome | biome: gut microbiome; material: fecal sample | place: Denmark | collected 2008
TCCGGCAAATGTTATTTGAGCCTTCACGAAATGAATGCTTCGGCGAATCGGGGGGCTTGTATGCAGATTTGTCGTCGTTCATACGAAGTGAAAGACAAGGAGACCGGTAACGAGTTGGAAGTGGACAACGCTTACATCATGTCGCCGAAGGACTTGAAAACGATACATTTCCTGAACAAACTGATCGATTCGGGGGTGAGGGTATTTAAAATCGAGGGTCGCGCGAGGGGCCCGGAATATGTGCGTACGGTCGTTTCGTGTTACAACGAGGCCATCGAGTCTTATTTGAACGACGACTTTACCGACGAGAAGATCTCACAGTGGGACGAACGGCTCGCTACCGTTTTTAATCGAGGGTTCTGGAACGGATATTATTTAGGTCAGCGCTTGGGCGAATGGACTCACAATTATGGCTCGGGAGCCACGAAACGAAAGATATATATAGGCAAGGGCGTGAAGTATTTTTCCAACCTCGGTGTGGCCGAATTTCTCATGGAGAGCGGTTCGTTGAGCGTGGGAGACGAGATACTCGTCACCGGCCCGACGACCGGTGCGCTTATCCGCAAGGTAGAGGAGATACGAGTCGATTTGAAACCGGTGCAAAAGACGGTAAAAGGCGAGCGGTTCTCGATGCGTATCGATGAGAAGATACGACCGTCGGATAAATTATTTAAATGGGTGGATAGTTCGGAACTTAATACAAAATAAAGATGTTCATGAAACGGGCGATAGTTATACTTTGTGGAATCGTATGCACCGGACAGCTTTTGGCCGCCAAGCCGGGAATCCCGGCTTATAACGATGACAGGGCTTTGATAGATAGGGGAATCTTTCTCTTTCAAGAGAAGAACTATGCGGGTTGTGCCGATGTGATGAAAGAGGCTTGTGAAGGCGATTTGTCGCCGGAGCAGCGGGAAACGGCCGACTGGTATATAGCTCTTTCGGAAGCCCGCAATTATTCGCCGCAGGCTGTACAGCGGTTGACGGATTTTTTGCGAAATTATCCGGATTCTAAACATACTTTGCAGGTTCGGTTAGCATTGGCCGATTATTATTACGACAGTCAAGATTATGCAAAAGCCTTGAAAGCCTATCAGACGGTAAATGTGAGTCTGTTGACCGGCGACGAGGAGGACCGGTGGGGATATCGCACGGCATGTTCTTTGTTGAAGACCGGTAATCCCGATGCGGCGAAACCGCTGTTTCAGCTTCTAATCGGGAAAGAGAGATTTCGGACAGGAGCCACTTTCTACCTTTCGTATATACAGATGAACGAGGGAGACGATAGAGCCGCTTTAAGTGGATTCTCGAAAGTGGCGGACGACAGGAGTTTCGGCTATGCCGCACGGCTGCACATGTTGCAGATTTATTTCGGGCAAAAACGTTTTGCACAGGTATTGTCCGAGGGTAAAGCGTTGTTGTCCCGTCCGTCTTCCGATGCCGGCTTATACACCGAGCTTCTTCGGTTGCTCGGCGAAAGCGCTTATCAAGAAGGTGACGATGAAGCGGCGACGGAATATTTGGAAAGGTATTTGCAACGATGTCGCAAACCCGAACGCTCTTCTCTTTATGTCATGGGTGTCATGGCCTATCGCCGGGGAGAAGATAGCGAGGCGATCGATTATTTGGGGCGTGTGACCGGCGTGGACGATGCTCTTTCTCAAAATGCTTATCTTTATATCGGGCAAGCCTATTTGCGAGCGGGAGATAAAAATAATGCCCGCATGGCGTTCGAGATGGCTTCACAAGGGAATTACGACCGTCAGGTTCGGGAAACGGCGCTTTACAACTATGCGCTTTGCCTGTATGATCGCACGGCTTCGCCTTTCGATAACTCGGTGGGTGTGTTCGAACGTTTCTTGAACGAGTTTCCCGGTTCTCGCTATGCCGACAAGATTAACGACTATTTGGTAGAAGTTTACATGACGACCCGTAATTATCGGTCGGCACTGGCGTCTATCGATAAAATACGGAAGCCCGACGGGAAAATACTCGCCGCCAAGCAGCGCATTCTTTTCCAGTTGGGGACGGAGGCTTTCACCAATGCCCGTATCGCCGATGCCGAAAGTTTGTTTAGCCGGGCGATCGCTGTGGGAAACTATGATACCGATATACGGGGTAAGGCTGCGTTTTGGCTCGCCGAGTGCCAATATCGTCGGGAACAATACGACATCGCTGCCCGGAATTATTCGGCATATCTTTCTTCCAGCAAGGACAAGCGGAGCGAAATGTATTCGCTGGCTTGGTACGATTGGGCCTACTGTCAATTCAAACAGCATAACTTCTCGCAAGCCCTCGACGGTTTTTCCCGGTATGTCTCTGTACAGACCGGAGGAAATCGAAGCATGCTTGCCGATGCCTATTCCCGGATAGGCGATTGCTATTATTACGCCCGTCGGTTCGCCGATGCCGAGCAGTATTATGCCCGGGCCCAAGAGACCGATGTCGCGAACGGAGATTATGCCCTTTTTCAAAAAGCTTTCATGGCGGGATTGCAGAGGAATCACGAACGCAAAATAGAGTTGTTGGACAAATTGATTGTAGATTATCCCCGTTCGGGGTATCTGGCGAACGCATGGTTCGAAAAGGGACAGGCTTATACGATATTGAATAGGAATAACGATGCTATCGTATGTTACAAACAGTTAATCGCCGATTATCCCCAGAGCGCGATTGCCCGCAAGGGAGGTTTGCAGTTGGGTATGGTCTATTTCAATAACGGGCAGACAGACGAATCGGTGGCTGCTTACCAGCAAGTGATAGAGCGTTATCCGACCAGCGAGGAGGCTCGCATAGCGGTCGCCGACCTCAAATCGGTATATGTAGAGAAAGATGCCGTTGATGCCTACGCTAACTATCTGAACAGCGTAGGACGGTCGGAGCAGGCTCCTGTGAGCGAATTGGATTCTTTGTCGTATATGGCAGCCGAGCGCACTTATATGACGGGGAAAGGTATCGCTTCGTTGGAGAAATATGTGCGAAATTATCCGTCGGGCGCGTTTTTGATTCCGGCTAATTACTATATCGGGAAAGCATCGTTTGCAGCGAAAGACTACGACAAAGCTCTTCCGGCGTTCGACTATGTGGTGACGAACAGTCCCGATGGCGAGTTTGCCGAAGAAGCATTGGCCCGCAAATGCGAGATACTTTATTTGAAAGCTCGTTATGACGAGGCTTTTGCCGGATTCAAGGAGTTGGAGAAGAAAGCGACTGTCGGCGAGAACAAACAGGCCGCCCGGTTGGGTATGCTTCGTATTGCCCGGAATAAGCGGCAATATGGCGAGGTGATAACGGTTGCCGACAAGTTGTTGAGCGAAAGCAAACTTTCTCCCGATTTGCGGCAAGAGATTTTGTTTGCTCGTGCCGATGCCTATTTCCATACGGGAAAGGGAGAAAATGCGGCCGATGACTGGCGGGAGCTTTCGAAAGATACCCGTTCGATTTACGGGGCGCAAAGTGCCTATTTATTGGCCCAATATCAATTCGACAATAAAGCGATCGATACGGCCGAAAAGACGCTGAATACTTTTATCGACAAAGGTACTCCCCACAATTATTGGTTGGCTCGGGCATTCTTGCTTATGGCCGACATTTATGAAAAACGGGGCGAGACTTTCCAAGCCCGTCAATATTTGCAAAGTTTGCGGAATAACTATCCGGCCAGTGACGACGATATTATTTCCCGGATAGACAAGAAGTTGAGCGAGCTGGGACAAACAGAGTAGTTGAACGATACAATATGTATGGCTTATGAAACGGTTTTCTTTTTTAATCATATCGGTTTTCCCATTCTTCCTGTCGGCACAGGTACGTTCCGATTCGTTGCGGCGGGAAGTAACCATAGAAAAAGATTTTACACCTATCGTGCGCGATGCGTCTAAAATCAATACATTGCCCGAAGTGGAAGCACCGACGGTAACCAAACAATCTATACGGTATAGCGACTGGACGGTTCCGGTCCCCCTCGAACCTCGCGCTGTCTTGTTGGCTCCCGGCGGTTTCGGAGAAAAACCCGAAGAAAACCAATCGAGGGGATACGTGGATTTCGGGATAGGCAATTACCTGAATATGGTCGGGAATGCCGGTTATCGTATTTTGCAGAATGACAAAGACAAGTTGGGTGTGTGGTTGCAACATCGCTCTACTTGCGGAACGGTGGATTACAATCAATCGTTAACGGAGGACTATCCCGACTCGAAGAAGATGCATCGGCTCGAAGAGCGAGTGGTCGCCGATTATCTTCACTCCTTCGGGAAGCTGGATTTGGGAATAAGCGGCGGTTATCGTTACGACTCCTTCAACTATTACGGATTGCGATACCCCGGTTTGACGGGAATATCTTCGCCTAACCAAGAGATAAACCGGTTCTTCTTGAAAAGCCATATAGCCTCGACTGCCGGAGAGTCGGACCTACTTTATAAAGTTTCATTGGCATATTACCGGTACGGGTATCACCGGGGATATTTGCAAGGTGAAAAAGGGGCTGCCGAGAATTTAGTGAATGCTGACTTTACATTGTCTGCGCCGATCGACAGACGTAGCTCTATTTCTTTGGACGGTTCTTTCGATTATGTGGGTTACAGCCGGTTACAGTCGGCAGCGAATTACGGTATGATTTCATTGAATCCCCGGTATGACTGGCGGAATGAACACGTGGCTTTTGCGGTCGGTGTCAAGGCCGATGTTTCTTTCAACAACGGAACTATTTTGCGATTCTCTCCCGATGTGCGATTCGATTGGACGATAGTTCCCGATGTACAGTTTTATACGGCTTTTACGGGCGGGAAGAAACTGAATACGTGGCGAAGTGTTTCGGCCTATACGCTCTACTTCAATCCGTCGGCACAGGTGGATAATACGTATTTGCCGTTGGATGCCTCATTGGGAATACGCATTAACGCATTACCCGGATTTTCCATAGGGCTTTCGGGCGGTTATGAAATTTGTAAAAAGGCGTTGTTCCTTTTACCCGAAGATTTGGATGGAAAGTTTACAGGTGTGTCGCGTTTTTGGGGTATCGATGCCAATGCTTTGAAAGCAGAGCTCGATGTATCTTATCGTTACGGTACGAAATTGGAGGCTTCGGCGAAGGTCGGGTATCACCGATGGAAGACCGCCGATGGGGGTGAGACGATTTCGTATAACCGTCCGCAGTGGGAAGGAGGAGCGAATATCCGTTATATGCCTGTTCGCCCGTTCACGCTCGAAGCCGGATATGAGTTTGCTGCGGGTCGGGAGTATTCAAATCTCGGAAAGCTCTCCGATATACATCTCGTTCACTTGAAAGCCTCGTATGCTTTCACTTCTTGGTTTTCGCTTTACGGACTTACCGACAATGTGCTGAACCGGAAATACGATATTCTTTACGGTATGCCGGCACAAGGCATCCATTTCATGTTCGGGGTCGATTTGAAATTTTGAGGGTAAGAGGTCTGTTCTCGACATTTTTAACCCTTCCGTCACGATGTATGCCACCTCCCCTATATGACTAACGCCACACCCCGCAATACTACGGGACGCGGCAGGGGAGAAGAAGGATTTAACCTCTCCCACCGTGTCGGGAGTACTCATGGGACGAGTGGGTAGTTTAAAAACAGGATTTATCTCGTCAGCTTTTTCGGAGGGAATAGTATAGGAGAAAGGCGTTGGGGAGGATATGCGACAAAAATTCTACATGGTAGGATCGATTCGAAATGTGTGCGATATACATTATTTAATAAAAAAGTAGAAAAAAGCTCTGTATTACAATCTGTTTTTCTAATTTTGCGCAAAATTTGAACGAACGTTGCGCATATGGCAAAAAATTTGGTAATCGTAGAGTCTCCGGCAAAGGCTAAAACCATTGAGAAGTTTTTGGGAAAGGATTTTGAAGTCCTTTCGAGCTACGGACATATCCGTGATCTCAAAAAAAAGGATTTCAGTGTGGATATCGAGCATAACTATAAACCTATTTATGAAATCCCTGACGACAAAAAAAAGTTGGTGGAAACGCTGAAACAGGAGGCAGACAAAGCGGATATGGTTTGGCTGGCTTCCGATGAGGACCGCGAGGGAGAGGCTATCGCATGGCACTTGTTCGAAGTGTTAAAATTGAAACCGGAGAAAACGAAACGGATTGTATTCCATGAGATTACCAAAGATGCCATACTCCATGCCATTGAGAATCCCCGGGATATAGATTTGAATCGGGTAGATGCTCAACAAGCCCGCAGGGTACTCGACCGTATCGTGGGATTCGAACTTTCGCCTGTTCTGTGGAAAAAGGTGAAGCCCGCTTTGTCGGCCGGTCGTGTACAATCGGTCGCAGTGCGCTTGATTGTAGAACGGGAGCGAGAAATCTCGGCGTTCAAGCCCGAAGCAGCCTATCGGGTGATCGGGGAATTTTTGTTACCCGGAGGGGAATTGTTGAAGGCCGAATTGAGCCAACGATTGAAAACCGAAGACGAGGCGAAGGCTTTGCTCGAAGCCTGCAAGACCGCACGGTTCTCTATCGGGGACGTGACGGTGAAACCTGCAAAGAAATCGCCTGCGGCTCCGTTCACCACTTCCACATTGCAACAGGAAGCCGCCCGGAAATTGGGCTTCTCCGTGGCTCAAACCATGATGGTGGCTCAACGGCTTTATGAGGCTGGACATATCACCTATATGCGTACCGACTCGGTGAATTTGTCATCGCTGGCTATAAATACGACCAAAGACGAGATTGTAAAAACTTTGGGAGAGAGATATCTGCACATTCGAAATTACCATACGCATACCAAAGGAGCACAGGAAGCGCACGAGGCAATACGTCCCACGTACATCAGCCATCACGAAATCAATGCTTCCTCTCAGGAAAAACGATTGTATGAACTGATTTGGAAACGCACGATCGCTTCTCAAATGAGCGATGCCGAGTTGGAAAAGACGACTGCGACCATCGCCGTTTCGGGAAGGAAAGAACACTTCGTCGCCGTGGGCGAGGTCTTGAAATTCGACGGTTTCCTGAAAGTGTATATGGAGTCTACCGATGACGAAGGCGATGCAGAAGGAAACGACAAGATGTTACCTGCATTGGCGAAAGGCGATGTGCTGGCATTGTCGTCGGTCACGGCAACGGAACGTTTCTCGCAAGCTCCCGCCCGCTATACCGAGGCCAGTCTGGTTCGTAAATTGGAAGAGCTGGGCATCGGTCGGCCTTCTACCTATGCACCAACCATTTCGACCATACAGCAACGCGAATATGTCGAGAAGGGCGATCGGAAAGGAACGGAGCGGAAATATCGTATGTTGACGCTGCACGATGGGAAAATCGAATCGGGAGAGAAAACCGAGCTCACAGGAGCCGATAAAGGCAAACTGCTTCCCACCGATATAGGAGTTGTCGTCAACGATTTCTTGACGGAGTATTTCCCCGATATTCTCAATTATAACTTTACGGCGAATGTCGAGCAGCAATTCGACGATATTGCCGAGGGAAAAACCGTGTGGAACGACGAGATAGATCATTTTTACAAACTCTTTCACCCGGTGGTAGAGAGCGCTCTCGCTTTGCGGTTGGAGCATAAAGTGGGCGAACGGGTATTGGGTACAGACCCGAAAAGCGGCCGTCCCGTATCGGTGAAGATAGGCCGTTTCGGTCCGTTGGTACAAATCGGTACGCCCGAAGATACGGAGAAACCGTTGTTTGCCTCGTTGCTCAAAGGACAATCGATGAGCACGATTACATTGGAGGAAGCTTTGAAACTGTTCGATTTGCCCCGAACCTTAGGCGATTTCGAAGGTAAAACCGTTGTCGTGGGTATCGGCCGTTTCGGTCCGTATATTCGTCACGACGGCAAATATGTATCGTTGCCCAAAGAGTTCACCCCGCAGGGTGTTTCGTTAGAGGATGCGATAATATTGATTCAGCAAAAGCGTGAGCAGGAAAGTCAACGCCTTATCAAGAAGTTCGATGAAGATGATGAACTCGAACTGCTTAACGGTCGTTTCGGTCCGTATATCGCTTATAAAAAGAAGAATTATAAATTACCCAAAGGTTCCGAACCGGCATCGCTCACGTTCGCCGATTGTATGAAGATTGTCGAGGATGCCGACAAGGCTCCTGCCAAAAAGAAACCGGCCCGGAAAAAGACGACGAAATAAAAGAGATCCAATGGAATATTGCGGGGTATGCTCAAAAGTTAAATACTTTTGGGCATACTTTTTTTAGAAGCTGTTTTAAATTTATTGAGAAATAATATTATCATTGCAAGCAGGTATGTTCCGGCCATATTGAGTCCCCGTCTCGCATCTTGAATCCCTTGATTTTTGTCAATAGCCCGCTATTGACTGCCTATCTCGGACTCCAATCTGCTTCAACATAGGTCTCAATCTGTCTCGGAATAAATTTAAAACAGCTTCTATGTATTCGATATTTTCCGATGATTCTTTTATGGCGTTTTGAAGGGTGAATAGAGGGAACCTTGATGTGCGTGGCTTGTTTGTTGTACTGTTGTAAGTGAAAATAGATCTCGGAATCGGGAGAAAATTTTGGAATAGTGATTAGGTGATTGGTGAAATTGCGGGATAGGTATTACTTTTGGAATCATAAAACAGTGGATTTGTGTTATGGCGAAAGAACTTTTCAATCGGTATGTATGGCTGATCGATACGTTGCAGCGTTACGGAAGGCTTACCCGCAGGGAGATAGACGGGTTGTGGCAACGGAGCGAATATTCGGACGGGAAGCCGATGGCTCGACGGACGTTTATGAATTATCGTCAGGCCATACAGGAGATGTTTGACGTGAATATCGAGTGTGATGCTTCTACGTATGAATATTACATCGAGGACCCGGATGCTTTGCAGGGAAACGGTGCACGTGTGTGGGCATTGAACACGCTTGCGGTGAGTAACATGCTGAACGAGAGTCAGGAGTTGCGGAATCGAATCGTTTTGGAGAATATACCTTCGGGGCAGAAATTTTTGAGAATCGTCTTCGAGGCGATGAAGGAGAACCGGGTGCTTATTTTGTCGTATCGTTCATTCCGACGTGTAACAAGTTCGCATACATTGGCGGCTCCCTATTTCGTGAAGTTATTTCGTCAGCGTTGGTATGTCATTGCTAAGGATTTTACGGATCGGAAAATCAAGACTTATGCTTTGGATCGGGTTGCTTCTCTCGAATTGAGCAGCCGTACATTCGTCTATCCCGACAGTTTTTCTCCCATCGATTATTTCCGGGATTGTTTCGGGATTACGCACGACGATATGCCGGCGCAGGAGGTGGTGCTGCGTGTCCCTGCTTTGCAAGCTAATTATTTGAGGACACTTCCTTTGCACGAAAGTCAAGAGGAACTTGACCGGAACGAACATAGTTCTACGTTTCATTACCGTTTGAAAATCACTCCCGATTTCGAACAGGAGGTGTATGCTTTGGGGTATTGGCAAGCTGAGGTTTTGTCTCCGCAGACTTTACGCGATGCGGTGGCTGAACGGTTGTCCCGAAGTTTGGCGTGTTACGGAACGGCGGGGTTATCTTGCCATGAACACAGGAAGTAGAAGGTATTTATTTTTTCCTTTCATCGCCGAAAAGAAAGAACCCGGAAATGCAGCCGCTTTTTGTAGCTTTATTGCCCGATAAAGGAGGGGAGAATCTTGTTCTTTTCTTTATATTTTAACCCCCTTACCTTACGTGCACTCCCCCTATCTCATCTACGATGAGCAGAGGGGGAGGATTAAAAGCGACACTTCGATCGGTTTTTTGTGCTTTCTTTTTGCTTTGTGAGTACTTTCTATTCCTTTACAGAAACATAAGGAGAGAGTGATGTTTTGATATGCGTCCTCTGCTATGGATATTTTTTAACCCCTCCGTCCTGCGGACACCTCCCCTATATTTTGCTATGCAAAACACAGAGGAGGAGGTTAATATTTTCCTGTGTATTGTGTTTGTTCTTCTCCCCTGCCGTGTCCCGTAGTATTACGGGGAGTTGCGGAGCAATAGGGGAGACATAGAGGAGCGGTAGCGACGATGAGAGGGGTTAAAAAAGATAGGATTTTTGTAGAACTAACCTTTCCATCTTTCGGATACCTTCCCTATCACGCTGCATGTGCAGGAGGTCAGTTTTTAGCTCTTGCCCAAATGACAGATAGTTTCTATTCTCCCGTATACACGGCTTTCATAGAGCCTAAGGGGAGTTTCCCTTCTACTTTCAAGGGTATGCGTTTATTGTCGGTAGAGATCCATGCCGAGATTTTGTCGCTGGTCTTTTTCCCGGTTCTGTCATAGAATCGGAAGCGAAGTTTGTAGGTGCTGTATTCCTTTTTGTTTTGTTTGAGGATTTCCTGTCCCAAATATTCTATTTCGAGGTATTCGAGGTTTTTACCGGAGAAAATTTTGGTGTTATAGATTTGATACATTTCCATTGCTCGGAAGTCGAAGGTGCGAATCACGTAAAAGATACTCAGCATGTCGTAGACTATACCGGGTTCGGTGAGTGTATAGTCCTCTATGGCGTTACGCTTGGGACGATATAGGCGGATATTTCCCGTGGTCGAGTTTCCATCGTAGGTATAATTTACTTCGTCTTTCCGGTAAGTCCCGTTTTCGTCAGCGAGTTTGGCGTAATAAATGGGTAGCAGTTCTTTGTTTCGCTGCATATCGGATACCAGTGTGTCGCGTACCTTGAATATGTTGTCGGCAAAGGGGAGTGTACGAGCTTTTAAAACAGATGTATATTTGTCGGGGTATTCGGTGAGTTGGAGCGTAGCTGTCGCTGCCCGCTTCCAGAGAAATCCCAGTTGGTATATGACATCGTAGGATAGCCATTCGGGTTGCATACCCGGAGTCGTTTGCGCATAAATTCCGTTGGCCATACTCCAAAAAAGAATCCCGAAAGCAATACGGCGTAACGACCCGGTGTTTTTCATATAACGATGGCGTAGCATGCGGTTTGTTATTAAGATTGTCAGTAATTCCGTTTTTTCTCTTTGGGCTTGTTTTTCTTTATTTTTTCGGGCTTTTGTTTATCGACCGGTGTCGCATAGATGTCCCAATCCTGTTCTATATCCCAATTGGCTTTCAGTTCGAGTTCCTGTGGGTAATACGAAACTTCTTCGGGCTGTCGTTTCTCGGAGTAGTTTCCGGTGTCGTATTTCCCGTTTCCGTTACGGTCGATGAATAAGCGGGCGTAGTAAGTACCCGGATTCATATACATAAACTCGGCTCCTCCGTTGATGACCGGGGCCGTTCTTACGGGTTTGTCTCCTGAATCGAGAATTTCGACAAAAGCGGAATCGGATACGCCCGAAATAGAGAGATACAGATTGGCGTAATCTTCGAGGGCTTTGACTTTGAATTCTTGTTTATAGGTGTTCGTGAATAGTCCGTAAATATTGGTGAATGCCGTGGAGTCCATAACGATGCGATAGGATTCTCCCGGAGTCCATTTGTAGGTGAGTGTGTAGTCCCGGATAGCAATGGAGTCTTGGAGGAATGTGTACAGGGAGTCGGCAACAGGTATCCACAAGGTGTCTCTTTTTTGTTCCAGATGTATTTTCCCTGCATCGTATGTTTGCAATGGTTCGGCAAAGGAAAAACGAAGCGGTTTATAAACATCGAGAGATGAGCTTATCTTGGCATTCATTTGCATGAATTGGATTTCGGGAGCTTCGATGGAGTCGTTGTCCTTGTCTTTCTTTTTTTCTTTTTTCTTGGGCGCTTTGACTTTTTTCATGATGAATTTGAGCGTATCGTTGTAGAGAGACAATTGTCTTAACGTGTCGGTACGGAGATATTCGGCCGTGAATAAAAGTGTATCCATGTTGTAAATGAGCGAGTCTTTTATCCAGTATTGCAGCGTGTCGTTATGGAACGAGCGTTCGAGAATGGCCCAGTCTTCTTGCTCGAAATTCAGCGGTTTCAACTTGGGCAACGAATCAGCGGGGGCTTTGAAATAAAGGTCGATTTTACGACGGTCTTTTCTTTCGCTTTTGTCGAGATATTGAGATTGGAATCCTTCGTTGAATGCCGTGAGCAGAATATCGTTCGGATAGAAATGGGTGTGGTTGTATTCGATAATGGTGTCGATGGTGACGCTGTCTTTCCAAATGGTGTCGACGTGTAATTTAACATCGGCCGAAGGAATAACGATAGAATCGAGAAAAGCGATATCTTCCGACGGGTTGTCGAAGCGGTAGTCCCGGTTCATGTCTTTCAGCGCGAATAGACGGTATTTGCCGGGTGTTACATTTCGTATCGTGAAATGACCTAATTCGTCGGAACTGGCAATTCTTTCTAATGGGAGTTTCTGGAAAGCCGAGTCTTCGAGGTCGCTGTGTAATCCTACCAACATGCCGGTTATGGGCTCCAAATCCCGGGCATTGAGTAGTATTCCCGAAACTTGCAGAGAGTCTATCTTGGGGCCGGTCGAAAAGGAGTAGGCGAATCCATAGAGCGGATTGCGCTCGTTGTTGTCGATGATGGCATCGGAAAAGTCGATAGTATAGGTCGTGTTGGGTAGTAACGAGTCTTTAAGAATCACGGTTATTTTACGTCCCGAAGTACGAATTTCGGGCATATCTTTTTGGGGGGGGGAGACGATTACTTTTTCGGACGGTTTGTCTACTTGAATGATTTCGTCGAATTCGATTTCGATTTTCTGTTTCGAAACGTTCAATGCGTTAGGAACCGGCATGCTCTTGATGAATACAGGCGGTGTTTCATCGCGGGGACCACCGCCGGGTCTCGACATGTTGGCGCAGGAATATATGGAAATCGCCAGAATGAACGAGGCGACCAGCCGATAGATTGTTATCGTGGAAAGGGGGTGTTTCGGATTCATCGTCGAATATTTTATGTAAAGATAGTACAAATAAGAACAGAAACAAGTTATGTTCTGTTTTGCCGAATCGATCTATTTGCGACAAAGATAGTGCAAACCGAGACCAAAAGCAAGTTTACTTATTTTTACCGATGTGCAGCCTAATTTCAATTTTTTTCGTCACAGGGGGTAAATCGAGTTCCTAAGAAAAGGGAGCTAAAAAAGATAGGATATAGGATTTTTTGTAGAGCTAACCCCTCCGTCCTACGGACCCCTCCCCTATATTTTGCGTTGCAAAACACCCCGTAATGTTACGGGACACGGCAAGGGAGGAGGGTGGTACTTTTTATTTTATAGTTTGGCATTTTTGTGCAGCAAGTAGGAGGTATCTAACTTTCTCCCTTTTTGCTTGCTCTCTCCCACAAACCGACGGGCGAGGAGAGGGTATAATCTTTTTATTTCAATAGTTTCAATAGCGTATGTTTGTATATGAACAGCCGGACTTTATCTGCCATTACCGATACGATGAATACTCCCGCCATAAACAGCAAGGCATACGGGAATGATGGGGTGTAATGCGCTTCGATATAGTCGCATGCTGCGCAGTATAGGGGTTTAATGGAGAGGTCGTTATGGATTAAATATACGGCGAACGAGGAAACTGCGATATAGTTGATCCATTTTATGCTACCGATATTTAGTTTTTTGAAGAACAAGAACAGGGCTATGGATTCGAGAACGATAAGGGGGTTGAGGTAGCTATAAGGGGTAATCGTGAATCCTGCTTTCAAGATGAGGGCGGCGATGGCTACCATAATGAATCCGGTAATGAGGTAAACACCTAAATAGACGTATTTCGAGAGATCGAATATGCCGTCTTGTTTCCGGCGGAGATAGGCTCCTATCAAATATAGCCCCACGAGGCTGATGATGCTCATGCCTTTGTTGAAGTCATAGGCTTTTCCCAAGTAGCCGAACAAGGTGCTGAACAGATAAAAAGCAAGAATGAATATACCCAACTCCCGATGTGTCGATTTTTCGATGAAGCGGTTTATCATCGGGGCCAGTATGTACAGTCCGATGTACGCTTCGATAAACCAGCGGGAGAATGTATTGTGATATAATGTCTTGAATAGGTCGGTCATGTTGAAGGAATCGGTTGCGGCGGATACGATAACAGGGCATACGATCGCCCAGAACAATATTTGAAAAAGGAGGTTGGAGAAAGATTTTAATTTCCAACGGATACCGAAGTACCCGGAGATGAGAATAAAACAATTGACACAGACGAAGCTGATACTACGCAATTCGAGATCGAACAGTGTGCCGAGCGTATCGTGGGCCAATGTGTCGTGTGTCGGCAGTGTTCGGGAGGGGATATAATGAATCATCAGAACCAAGAACATCGAAAGTATTCTCAGAAGTTCGATATTTGAACTACGCTCTTGTGGCTTTCCTCCTATTTTGTTCATATAATTGGGCATAACTTATAGGGTTAATAATTGATTTGCCGTTACATCGAAATATAGGAAATGCGGCACTTCGATCGGGGCATGAACCTCGGGTTATAACCGAAGTACAAAAATAATATTAAATCTTGAAAAAGATATAACCGTTTTCTTTTTCATGTTTCTTTGGGGGATTGTGCTTTATCGGTGTAAAAAACGCTAATAATAAATAAATCGAATAATTTTGGGCTTCTGTGAAAAAATAATATATCTTTGCACCTTGATAAAAATACGAAATTCATTAAACAAAAAATAAAGTAATAGTCACATGCAAAACAAAGGATTTATTAGAGTCGTTGCGGTTTTGCTTACACTTATCTGTTTGTTCTATCTTTCGTTTTCGGTTGTAACCGCTATTTACAATAATAAGGCGAAAGAGTATGCTGCGGGCGATGAGGCTAAGTATAAACATTATATCGACTCTATCTCTACGGAAAAGGTGTATTGGTGGTATTACACGTATCAGCAATGCCGTGAAATGGAAATAGGTTTGGGTCTTGACCTGAAAGGAGGTATGAACGTAACGCTGCAAATTTCTGTGGCAGACGTGCTCAAATCTTTGTCGAATAATAACCCGGATCCTAACTTCAACGCAGCTATCGCTGCCGCTCAGGCTGCTCAGGCCGGGAACAACGACTTTATCGTTTCGTTCTACAACGAATACAAAAAGATAGATCCGAATGTGAGACTTTCGGCTATTTTCAGCACTTTCCAGTTAAAAGATAAAATAACCCCCAGATCGACTAACGACGAGGTAATCTCAATTCTTCGCGAAGAATTGAATAGCGCGGTGGATAACTCGTACAACGTATTGCGTACTCGTATCGACCGTTTCGGTGTGGTCGCTCCCAATATTCAAAAGTTGGAAAAGGACGGTCTTATTCTTATCGAGCTGCCGGGTATCAAAGAACCCGAGCGTGTGAGGAAATTGTTGCAGGGTAGTGCTAACCTCGAATTTTGGGAGACGTATAAACTGGAACAACTTGCTCCGAAACTCGATGCCGTAAATAACGCTATCGCTGCGGCCAATGCTGCGCAAGAGCCGGCAGAGGAAGAAGCTCCGGTCGTTGCCGAGGCTACGCCCGATACCGCAGCCGTTGCAGCTGACAGCACGGCTTCGTCGTTGAAGAAAAAATTACAGCAGGAGGCATCGGAAGCCGAAACTATGGAGCGTATCCGTAAACAGAATCCGTTGCTTTCGTTGATGAATTATACACAAAGTTACGGAGGATCTCCGGTTATCGGTATTGTCAATAAGAACGATACGGCAGCGGGGAATGCCATGTTGGCAAGCAAAATCGCCCGCGATATTCTTCCGAGCGACCTCATTCTCCGCTGGACGGTAAAAGCCATCGATGAAAAGCAAACCATGTATCAGCTTATCGCATTGAAAGCCGGTAAAGGCGGCAAGGCTCCGTTAGGTGGCGATGTAATAACCGATGCTCGTGACGACTTCGATAAGATACAGGGTTCTGTGGTGAGCATGACCATGAATGCCGAGGGAGCCAAAGTATGGGAAAAACTTACTCGTGACAATATCGGCAATGCGATTGCTATCGTGTTGGATAATCAGGTATATTCTTTCCCCAATGTCAACTCGGCTATTTCGGGCGGTAGTTCGCAGATTACCGGAGGTTTCTCTCCCGAAGAGGCTAAGGACTTGGCTAACGTGTTGAAGTCGGGTAAGATGGCTGCTGCCGTGACTATTGTTCAAGAGGATATTATCGGTCCTTCGTTGGGACAGGAAGCTATCCAAAGCGGTGTGATTTCGTTTGTCGCCGCTATCATCTTGCTGATGATCTATATGATCATGATGTATGGGGCTACTCCGGGTCTTATCGCCAGTTTCGGTGTTATATGTAACTTGTTTTTCACGATGGGTATTTTGGCCTCGTTACAAGCGGTGCTCACGCTTTCGGGTGTTGCCGGTATCGTTTTGTCGATGGGTATGGCTGTCGATGCCAACGTGCTGATATTCGAGCGTACCAAAGAGGAGCTTCGTTTGGGCAAGAGTTTGAAATCTTCTATCGCCGATGGTTACAAGCATGCTTTCTCTGCGATTTTCGACTCGAACTTGACTACGATTATTACCGGTTTCATTCTATTGGTATACGGGACAGGTCCTATCAAGGGTTTTGCTACGACATTGATCGTTAGTATTCTTACTTCGTTCTTTACGGCTATTTTCATTACCCGCCTTATCTTCGAGGCCGGTTTGAATAGAGGTAAATTCAATAATCTTACATTTACGACCCGCATATCCAAGAATTTGCTTACGAATACGAGAATTAATTTCCTCGGTATGCGCAAGGTCGGATTTACGGTTGCTATTGCTATCATTGTAGTTATGGTAGGTTCTTTGGCAATCAGAGGTTTGAATCAGGGTATTGATTTTTCGGGTGGTCGTAATTATGTAGTTCGTTTTGATAAACCGGTGAAACCGGTTGAAATCAGTGAGATGCTGAAACCAGCTTTCGAGGGTAGTTCTCTTTCGGTGATAACTATCACGAGCGACGATCAGGTGCGTATTTCGACCAACTATCGTATTGCTGATCAAGATGAAAATATAGATAAAGAGATCGAGACGAAACTTTATGAGGGAATGAAGAGTGTTTTAGGGGATGCTTCTTATGAAGAGTTTACCGAAAATATGATTCAAAGTCGTCAGAAAGTAGGACCGAGCATTGCCGATGATATTAAGGTGGGGGCATTCTGGGCTGTCATTCTTTCGTTGATAGCGATGGCTCTTTACATCTTGTTGCGATTCCGTGATATTTCGTTTAGTGTGGGTACGTTGGCTTCTGTGGCCTTTACTGCGTTCTCTATCATCGGGCTGTATTCTTTGCTGTATGGTATATTACCTTTCTCTATGGAGATGGATCAGTCGTTTATTGCAGCTATATTGACGGTAATCGGTTACTCGGTAAATGATACGGTGGTAGTATTCGACCGTATTCGTGAAGTGAAGGGTTTATATCCGAAACGAGACCGTGCACTCGTTATTAACGATGCTTTGAATAGTACGTTGACTCGTACTCTTAATACTTCATTAAGTACGGCTATCGTATTGTTGTGTATCTTTATTTTGGGTGGCGATGTTATTCGCAGCTTTACATTCGCTATGTTGTTCGGTGTGATTGTCGGTACGGCTTCGACCTTGTTCGTGGCTACTCCGATTGCTTACGAAATCCAACGACGTAGTATCGCTAAAAAGGCTGCCAAAGAAGCCGCTGCAAAATAAAGGTAAGCGTATAAATACAAAAAAAAGGAATCCGGATTCGGATTCCTTTTTTTGTACCCTCGCCGAGAATCGAACTCGGATTTAAAGTTTAGGAAACTTCCGTTCTATCCATTGAACTACAAGGGCATTTCGGTCGACAAAAGTAGTATAAAATTTTGTAATAGTCAACCTTTGCAGCATATTAGTCGAATATGGCTCGTAATAT
>ULOC01025210.1_pt1 | contig 17699 bp, 10 predicted proteins | sample 1952181 | NCBI WGS metagenome assembly ULOC01 (sample SAMEA4835592, study PRJEB28245) | human gut metagenome | biome: gut microbiome; material: fecal sample | place: Denmark | collected 2008
TCTTAAAAGGCGGCGTCGATTTGCTTGCCGGAATCCCATCCGTTGTCTACGGATTTTTTGGACTTGTTGTTCTGGTTCCGATGGTGCGCGACACCTTTGGCGGAAATGGAAACAGTATTTTAACGGCATCTCTTTTGCTTGGCATTATGATTCTGCCAACGATTATTGAGACATCAGAGGCAGCTATTCAGGCGGTGCCGGATAAATATTACGAAGGAGCACTGGCACTTGGTGCCACGCATGAGAGAAGTGTTTACCGTACGGTTGTACCGGCAGCGAAATCCGGAATTTTAGCAGGAATCATTCTTGGTGTCGGACGTGCGATTGGTGAGACGATGGCAGTCATTATGATTGCCGGAAATCAGGCAAGAATGCCTGCCGGTTTGTTAAAGGGTGTTCGTACACTTACAGCAAACATAGTAATTGAAATGGGATATGCGGCAGATTTACACCGCGAAGCGTTAATTGCGACAGGTGTTGTCCTGTTTGTCTTTATCCTGATTATCAATTTATTGTTCTCACTCTTAAAGAGAAAGAAGGTGGACTAGATGGCAAATGGTTTGAAAAAACAAAAGCAGAAATGGAAAGCACTTGCAAAACATAAGTCCTCTCTGGTTCTTTACCTGATTACAATTTTGGCAGCAGCGATTACGGTATTTGTGTTAGGATACCTGATTGTTTATATTCTGGCAAATGGTATTCCACATTTGAAACCGTCACTGTTTGCTTTTACTTATACATCGGACAATGTTTCGATGATGCCGGCACTGATTAATACGGTGCTTATGACACTGGCAACCTTGATTGTTGCGGTTCCGCTTGGCATTTTCGCCGCCATTTATCTGGTGGAATATGCGAAGAAAGGGAACAAATTAGTAAGTGCAATTCGTGTAACGGCAGAAACACTGACCGGAATACCATCGATTGTTTATGGATTGTTTGGTATGTTGTTCTTCGTCGGTTACTGCAAATGGGGATTTTCCCTTTTGTCAGGAGCTCTCACCTTAGCAATTATGGTGCTTCCGGTTATTATGCGAACGACCGAAGAAGCACTTATGGCAGTGCCGGATTCTTACCGAGAAGGAAGCTTTGGGCTTGGTGCCGGAAAACTGCGAACGGTATTTCACGTAGTTTTGCCGAGCGCCGTTCCGGGGATTTTATCCGGTGTTATTTTGGCTACCGGGAGGATTGTTGGTGAGACCGCAGCATTGATTTATACGGCAGGAACGATTGCAGAAGTGCCAAGCAGCATTTTTGATTCGGCAAGAACGTTATCGGTTCATATGTATAATTTGTCAAAAGAAGGACTGCATACGGATGAATCGTATGCAACGGCAGTGGTTCTTTTGGTCCTTGTAATTGCAATCAATATGTTGTCGAATTTTGTCGCTCGAAAAGTTGGGAAAAACAAATATGGCAATTAGAATGGAGAATGAATATGGAAGATAAATTTTGCATACAAAACATGAATCTCTATTATGGAGATTTTCATGCACTGAAAGATGTCAGTATGAACATTCCGGCGAATGAGATTACCGCTTTTATCGGACCTTCCGGCTGCGGTAAATCTACATTTTTAAAATCGCTAAACCGGATGAATGATTTGGTAGAAGGGTGTCGGATTTCCGGTTCCCTTCAGTTAGATGGCGAAGATATTTACGGTGACATTGATGTCAATCATCTTCGCAAGCGGGTTGGAATGGTGTTCCAGAACCCGAACCCATTTCCAATGAGTGTGTACGATAATATTGCTTATGGTCCACGAACTCATGGAATTCACTCCAAGGCAAAATTAGATGAAATAGTTGAACGGTCGCTGAAACAGGCAGCAATTTGGGACGAACTCAAAGACCGTTTGAAAAAAAGTGCCCTTGGTTTATCCGGCGGACAGCAGCAGCGTTTGTGTATTGCCAGAGCACTTGCAATAGAGCCGGAAGTGATTTTGATGGATGAACCAACAAGTGCCTTAGACCCGATTTCCACTTCAAGAATTGAGGATTTGGTACTGGAATTAAAAGATAAATACACAATTGTAATGGTAACGCATAATATGCAGCAGGCAACGCGTGTATCTGACCGCACGGTATTTTTCCTTCTTGGAGAAGTAGTTGAAATGGACAAAACGGAAAAATTATTTTCCATGCCAACGGATAAACGTACAGAAGATTATATTACGGGGAGGTTTGGATGATGAGAAATCGATTTGACAGACAGCTTACAGAATTAAATCAGGACATGATTCAGATGGGGCATATGATTGGCCAGGCAATCGGCATGGCAATCAGCGCACTGAATAACCGTGACAAAGAACAGGCGGAAAAAGTAATTGATTATGATGATGAAATTAATGAGGAGGAGCGGATTATCGAAAATCTCTGCTTGAAACTTTTGTTGCAGCAACAGCCTGTGGCAAGGGATCTGCGCGTAATTTCATCGGCACTGAAAATGATTACAGACATGGAAAGAATTGGTGATCAGGCAGCAGATATTTCGGAAGTAACCCTGCATTTAATTGATGCTAAGTATAAAAGAGATATGGAGCATATTCGAAAGATGGCAGCAGAAACGACCTATATGGTTGTGCAGAGCGTGGAAGCATATGTAGAAAAAGACGAGGAAAAAGCAAAAGAAGTCATTGCACATGATGACATTATTGATGATTTATTTATTAAGTCAAGAGAGGATGTAATTTCTCTTATTCGCAGTAATCCGGAAGAGGGGGCTTGTGCGACGGATTTACTTATGATTGCAAAGTACTTTGAGCGAATCGGAGACCATGCCTGCAACATTGCGGAATGGGTCATTTTTTCAATTACCGGAGAGCACAAGAAAAAATAAAAATAAAGTAAAAATATGTAAAGTTATAATTGCATTTTTTCCTTATCAGCAGTAAAATAAATATAACATTGATTTTACTTATGAGATAGGAGGAGCGTGTGTATGAAATCAAAATCATTGCGATTTCGCATATTGTTACTATTGGTAGGAACAACGGCTATAGCTGCTTTAATTTGCGGAATTATAGGATATTATAATTCGAGAGCAGTTGCCGACAGTGATGCAAAAGAAAAATTGACGACAGTGAGTGAAGGGTATGGGAAAGATATCGATAACCTGCTTTCACAGGTAGAAGTTGCGGTGAATACTCTTGCAGATGTAACAAAAAATCAGATTCAGGATGTAGACAAGTTCAAAAGCAGCAGCAGCTACGTGGATTCCTGTACGGAGGCGTTAGAGACTACAGCTCTTCAGTGTGCGAATAACACGAAGGGCGCGATGACTTATTATATCCGCTATAATCCGGAATTTACAGAAGCAACATCCGGTATTTTTGCTTCGAAAGAGAGTGAGAATGCAGATTTTAAGTCATTGACACCGACAGATTTCAGCAGTTTTGACAAAGACGATGCAGAACATGTGGGCTGGTATTATATTCCGGTTAAAAATGGAAAGGCAACTTGGATGGATCCGTATTTAAATTCCAATGTGAATGTATATATGATTTCCTATGTTGTTCCGATTATGATTGACAATGAAGCAATTGGAGTTGTTGGCATGGATATCAACTTTAATCAGTTAAAACAACTTGCCGACAAAGCCAAATGTTTTGATTCCGGATATGTTTTCTTGGTTGATTCATCGAATAAAGTTTTGTCACATAAGGATATAAAACAGGGAACGGATTTGCAGAAAGTGGATGGCGAACTGGCCTCATTTGTGAAGGCCGGAAAGACGGGCGAAATAAAAGAGTACACTTATAATGGAAACAGGAAAATGGTAAGTGCTGTTTCATTGAAGAATGGCATGAAATTGGTAATGGCTGTTTTAGATAAAGAAGTGCAGAGCAATTCCACCCGCTTGATGTATATGATGATTATTGCGATTGTTGCAGCAACTTTATATGCAGCAATTACAGGATTTTTCTTCAGTGGTTCGATGATTCGTCCAATTAAGGATTTGACAGGAATTATTGAGAATACGGCGAAACTTAATTTTGTAAAAAGTGAAAAGGGTGAGAAATTAGTCCGTATGAAGGACGAGACCGGTGCGATGGCACGTGCCGTACAGCAGATGCGAAGTAAACTTCGTGCGATGGTAGCGTTAATTGACCAGGCAGGAATTAAAATGGGTGATAATGTTACCGACTTGACTGTGAATATGTCAGAGGTCAATGATATCTGTAATAATAACTCGGCCACGACAGAAGAACTCGCAGCAGCGATGGAAGAAGCAGCCAGTGCAACGGATACAGTAAATCAGACGATTGCAACCGTAAAAGAAAATGCCGAAAGTATTAAGGCACTTTCGGGAAGAGGTGCCGCACTGTCAACGGAAGTGATGGAGCGTGCGAATCAGTTAAAGACAACGACGGAGAATGCCGGAAAACGTACAGATGAAATGTATGCAGAAGTGAAACAGCGTACGGAAGTTGCGATGAAACAGGCAGAAGCGGTAGAGAAGATTAATGAACTTACGCATGATATTATGGAAATTTCTTCTCAGACAAATCTCCTTGCCTTAAATGCTTCCATTGAAGCAGCAAGAGCAGGAGAGGCCGGTAAAGGATTTGCCGTTGTAGCAACCGAAATCGGTGCTTTGGCTACACAGACCCAGAATGCAGTTGGTGATATCGACAGCATTATTGGCGAGGTACATAACGCAGTAAGCGGTATGGTAGATTGTTTACAGAATGCGATGGACTTTTTGGAAAATACGGTTCTTGGCGATTACAAAGGATTTATGGAAGTCGGCGAGAAGTATTCCGAAGATGCTGCTGCTTTTGAAGATGGCATGACTAAAATTAATCATTCAATTGTTACGTTGGTTGATGCGATTACTGATATTTCTCATTCAATCGAAGAGATTAATCTGACGGTAAATGAGTCGGCAACCGGTGTTTCAGACATTGCAGAGAAAACTTCTGAGATGGTTCGGAAGATTGAGGCAACCGGAACATTTATGCAGGATAGCGAAGAAAGTGCTAACAATTTAAATCAGATTGTCAGTGAATTTGATTTGGATGGCAAGAAATAACAAACTCTTGACAATTGCAAATAATCGTACTATCATGAAAATGCTCATAGAGAAAAGCGTTGACGGAGACAGTACCCTGTGTGGAAGTGTTTCAGTGAGCCGGCGATAGTGAGAATCCGGCACCAGTAAGCATAGGCGAATATCACTCCTTAGCTGCAAAGTCGAACGGTATTTATCCAGTAGACTACGCCGGTATCTCCCGTTATAGAGATATATGTTCGGTTTGTGAAACACTCACAGTCCTGACGTAGAAGACAGGTGGTATAATGAAAGTTTAGGCTCTCATCCTAGTTGGATGGGAGCTTTTTTATTTTTTTTAATGGAGGTAACTATGTATAACAAAGTATCAACAGGCATGAATTTTGTCGAGAGAGAAAAAGAAGTAGAAAAATTTTGGAAAGACAAAGATATTTTTCGCAAAAGTATTAAACTGCGTGAGGGGGCACCAACGTATATGTTTTACGATGGACCGCCAACGGCGAATGGAAAACCGCATATTGGTCATGTATTGACCCGTGTTATTAAAGATATGATTCCGCGTTACCGTACAATGAAAGGCTATCGTGTGCCGCGTAAAGCCGGATGGGACACGCATGGTCTGCCGGTTGAGCTGGAAGTAGAAAAACTGTTAGGTCTGGATGGAAAAGAGCAGATTGAAGAATATGGTATGGAACCATTTATTAATCAGTGTAAAGAATCTGTCTGGAAATACAAAGGTATGTGGGAAGACTTTTCCGATACCGTAGGTTTCTGGGCTGACATGGATGACCCATATGTCACATATGATGACAATTATATTGAGTCTGAGTGGTGGGCATTGAAGGAAATCTGGAATAAAGACCTTTTGTATAAAGGATTTAAAATCGTGCCTTACTGCCCTCGCTGTGGTACACCGTTGTCCGCACAGGAGGTTGCGCAGGGATACAAAACCGTAAAAGAGCGTTCTGCTATTGTCCGCTTTAAGGTGACAGGTGAGGATGCCTATTTCCTTGCATGGACGACAACACCTTGGACCCTGCCAAGTAACGTGGCTCTTTGTGTAAACCCGAATGATACTTACTGTAAAGTAAAAGCAGCAGATGGCTATACTTATTATATTGCGCAGGATCTTTTGGATACGGTACTTGGTAAACTGGCAAAAGATGATGAGCCGGCTTATGAAGTGTTAGAGAGTTTCCCGGGAACCGCATTAGAGCATAAAGAATATGAGCCATTGTTTGCCTGCGCGAAAGAGTGTGCTGATAAGCAGAACAAAAAAGGATTTTTCGTAACCTGTGATACTTACGTTACGATGACCGATGGTACCGGTATTGTTCATATCGCACCGGCATTTGGTGAAGATGATGCCAATGTGGGAAGAAACTATGACCTTCCTTTTGTGCAGTTTGTAAATGAAAAAGGCGAGTTGACAGAAGAGACTCCATTTGCAGGTATTTTCGTAAAGAAAGCGGACCCTGAGGTATTAAAAGACTTAGATGCCAGAGGACAGTTGTTTGATGCACCGAAGTTTGAGCATGAATATCCACACTGCTGGCGCTGTGATACACCGTTGATTTACTATGCAAGAGAATCCTGGTATATCCGTGAAACAGCAGTAAAAGACGATTTGATTAAAAATAATAACACTGTAAACTGGATTCCGGAGTCAATTGGAAAAGGACGTTTTGGAAACTGGTTAGAGAATATTCAGGACTGGGCAATTTCCCGTAACCGTTATTGGGGAACTCCATTAAACATCTGGGAGTGTGAAGGATGTGGACATCAGGAATGTATCGGCGGAAGAAAAGAACTGGCAGAGCGTGCCGGAGATCCAAAAGCCGCTGAGGTAGAACTCCACCGTCCATACATTGATGAAGTAACCTTTACCTGTCCGGATTGTGGAAAAGTTATGCACCGTGTACCGGAAGTAATCGACTGTTGGTTTGACTCCGGTGCGATGCCATTTGCACAGTATCACTATCCATTTGAAAATAAAGACGTGTTTGAGAAACAGTTTCCGGCCCAGTTTATCTCCGAGGCGGTTGACCAGACACGTGGATGGTTCCATTCGCTGATGGCAGAATCTACTTTACTTTTCAACAAAGCACCATATGAAAATGTAATCGTTCTTGGACATGTGCAGGATGAAAATGGACAGAAGATGAGTAAGAGTAAGGGAAATGCCGTAGATCCGTTTGATGCTCTGGAAAATTATGGAGCAGACGCAATCCGCTGGTATTTCTATGTAAACAGTGCACCATGGCTGCCGAACCGTTTCCATGGAAAAGCGGTTACCGAGGGACAGCGTAAATTCATGGGTACACTGTGGAACACATATGCCTTTTATGTGTTGTATGCGGAGATTGACCAGTTTAATCCAACCGAGCATACATTAGAATATGAGAAACTTTCGATTATGGACCGCTGGCTTTTGTCCCGTCTGTATTCGACGGTTAAAGAAGTTGATGAGGACCTTGACAACTACAAAATTCCGGAGACCGCAAAAGCATTGCAGAGTTTTGTGGAAGATATGAGTAACTGGTATGTGCGCCGCTGTCGTGATCGTTTCTGGGCAAAAGGCATGGAGCAGGATAAAATGAATGCCTACATGACTTTGTATACGGCACTTGTAACAATCAGTAAGGCAGCAGCTCCGATGATTCCATTTATGACCGAGAGCATTTATCAGAATCTTGTGTGCAATCTGGATTCAAAAGCACCGGAAAGTATTCATTTGTGTGATTTTCCGAAAGTTAAGGAAGAATGGATTGACAAAGAACTTGAGACACAGATGAAACAGCTTTTGGACATTGTTGTTCTTGGCCGTGCATGCCGTAATACAGCAAATATCAAAAACCGTCAGCCAATTGGAAAAATGTATGTAAAGGCAGAAGGCGAATTGTCCGATTTCTATAAAGAAATCATTGCAGATGAGCTGAATGTAAAAGAAGTTGTATTTACCAATGATACAAAAGAATTTACGACATATCAGTTTAAGCCGCAGCTTCGTACTCTCGGACGCCGTTTCGGAAGCCGTTTGAACGAATTGAAAGAAGTGCTTGCCGGATTAGATGGCAATGCTACGATGGATGCGTTGAATGCTTCCGGTGAAGTGACTGTTACGGTTGGCGGCGTAGATGAAGTGCTGGCAACAGAGGATTTGCTGGTAGAAACGGCACAGATGGATGGCTATGTGAGCGAGGAAGATCACGGTATTACCGTTGTATTGGATACAAACCTGACACCGGAGTTAATCGAGGAAGGATTTGTGCGTGAGGTTATCAGTAAAATTCAGACCATGCGTAAAGATGCAGGTTTTGAAGTGGTTGACCATATCCGTGTTTACGAGCAGGGAAATGATAAGATTAAAGAAATCATCAAAGCAAATGAATCTCAGATTAAAGCCGATGTTTTGGCAGATGAGGTTATTTTGGATAAAGTAGAAGGTTACACCGCAGATTGGAAAATTAACGGTGAGGCTGTTACACTGGGTGTTACAAAAGTGGAAGCGTAACGAAGAGTTTGTTACAGAAAGAGAGGTAATTTATGGCATTTGTAACGGAAAAGGAAAAGAAAAAGGAATTGAAGAATAACATTTCGAACTACATGAAATTGTTGTTCCGCCGTTCGGTTGAAGAGGCAACTCCACAGCAGTTGTTTCAGGCAGTTTCTTATGCAGTCAAAGATATCGTAGTTGATGACTGGATGGCAACGCACAAAGCCTATGAGAAAAAGGATGTGAAGACAGTTTACTATTTGTCCATGGAGTTTTTGATGGGTCGTGCACTTGGTAACATGATTATCAACCTCAAAGAGGACAAAGTTGTACGCGAGGTACTTGACGAGATGGGTGTAAACTTAGACTTGCTTGAGGATGAAGAGCCGGATGCAGCTCTTGGTAATGGTGGTCTTGGACGTTTGGCAGCCTGCTTTTTGGATTCCTTATCTACACTTGGGTATCCGGCTTATGGCTGTGGTATCCGCTACAAATATGGTATGTTCAAGCAGAAAATCGAAAATGGTTTCCAGATTGAAGCACCGGATGACTGGTTAAAAGATGGTAATCCATTTGAGATGAAGCGTCCGGAATATGCCGTTGAAGTACGTTTTGGCGGTTATGTAGCGGTAAGAAAAGACGAAAAGACCGGAAGGGATCGTTTTGTACAGGAAAATTATCAGTCCGTAATGGCAGTGCCTTATGATTTGCCGGTTGTCGGTTACGGAAACCACATTGTAAACACACTTCGTATCTGGGATGCTGAGGCAATTGATACGTTCAATCTGGATTCTTTTGATAAAGGTGATTATCAGAAGGCAGTTGAGCAGCAGAACCTTGCCCGTACTATTTGTGAAGTGCTGTATCCAAATGACAACCATATGGCAGGAAAAGAGCTTCGCTTGAAACAGCAGTATTTCTTTGTATCGGCAAGCGTGCAGCGTGCGATTATGAAGTATATGGAAAACCACAATGATATTCATGGTCTTCCGGAAAAAGTATGTTTCCAGTTAAATGATACCCATCCAACGGTAACAGTACCTGAATTGATGCGTATTTTGTTAGATGAATATGGTCTTGAGTGGGATGATGCGTGGGATATCACAACCCGTACCTGTGCTTATACAAACCATACAATTATGGCGGAAGCATTGGAGAAATGGCCGCTTGAGTTATTCTCCCGTCTGCTTCCTAGAATTTATCAGATTACCGAGGAAATTAACCGTCGTTTCCAGAATGAGATTCAGGCAAAGTATCCGGATAATCAGGATAAAGTAAAAAGTATGGCAATTATTTATGATGGTCAGGTCAAGATGGCACATCTTGCTATCGCTGCCGGATTTTCGGTAAATGGTGTGGCAAGGCTTCATACGGAAATTTTGAAACATCAGGAATTAAAAGATTTCTATGAAATGATGCCGGAGAAATTTAATAACAAGACAAATGGTATTACACAGCGTCGTTTCCTGCTTCATGGAAATCCGAAACTTGCTGCATGGGTAACAGACAAAATCGGTGATGAGTGGATTACAGACTTGTCTAAAATTGATAAACTTTCTGTTTTTGTGGATGATAAAAAAGCGCAGCAGGAATTTATGAATATCAAGTTCCAGAATAAAGTTCGTCTTGCGAAGTATATTAAGGAGCACAATGGTGTTGAAGTAGACCCTCATTCGATTTTCGATGTACAGGTAAAACGTCTGCATGAGTACAAACGCCAGCTGCTTAACATTTTGCATGTTATGTATTTGTATAATCAGTTGAAGAAAAATCCGGGTATGGATATGTATCCTCGTACTTTCATTTTTGGTGCGAAAGCTTCTGCCGGATACCGCCGTGCAAAGGCAATTATCAAACTGATTAACAGTGTTGCTGACGTAGTAAACAATGACGCTTCAATTGAAGGAAAAATCAAAGTTGTATTTATTGAAAACTACCGTGTGTCCAATGCAGAAATCATTTTTGCTGCTGCTGATGTATCAGAGCAGATTTCAACTGCAAGTAAAGAGGCATCCGGTACCGGTAATATGAAATTTATGCTAAATGGTGCACCTACCCTCGGAACAATGGATGGTGCCAATGTTGAAATCGTAGAAGAAGTAGGCGAGGAAAATGCTTTCATCTTCGGCCTTTCCTCACAGGAAGTAATTGATTTCGAGCATAATAACCAGTATGATCCGAAAGAAATTTACAACATGGATTCGGATATCCGTGCCGTGCTTACCCAGTTGATTGATGGAACATATTCCCCTGAAAATCTTGATTTGTTCCGTGAGATTTACAATTCTCTGCTTGAGACAAACGGCTATGAGCGTGCGGACCAGTACTTTATTTTGAAAGACTTCCGTTCTTATGAGGCGGCACAAAAGAAAGTAGAAGAAGCATACCGCGATGAGGAGCGATGGGCGAAGATGGCAATGCTCCAGACTGCTAAATGCGGTAAATTCTCTTCCGACCGCACCATCGAAGAATATGCGAAAGAGATTTGGCATTTGGAGAAAGTTACTTTGTAATAAAATTGAATAAATTATTTTAAAATCGAACATACTATCATCAAACAATTTTTGTGAGGTGATAGTATGTTTTTTAAACAAAAAGGATTCTATATATCATTAGCCTGTGGCATTGCTGCAATTGGCGCCTTTGCGGCGTTATGCATCAATATGAACCGCAGTGAACAAAAGGAGCCGGTGGCTTCGGCGAGTAATCCCCCGCAGGCGACCGCGGCGGCAACACCGGAGACGAAAGAAGCGTCCAGCAATCATGCAAATTCCGAGGTAAAAGAAAAGAAAACAAAAAAACGTAAGAAAAAATCTGTACAGACCAATGCAAAACCTGCGAAAAAGCAATTATCGTTTAATCAGGAAGAGGGCCTTTCCTGGCCAATAAAAGGCGATGTGCTGATGGAGTACAGCGCAGACAAAGTGGTATATTTTAAGACACTGGCACAGTACCGCACAAATCCGGCACTTCTTATAGAAGCCAAAGAAGGAATGGATGTAAAAGCGAGTGCGGATGGTATCGTGGAATCGGTGGAAACTTCTGAAGAAACCGGTCGTACGGTTTCGATATCAATTGGTGATGGTTTTACAGTTGTTTATGGACAGTTAAAAGATGTTTCTGTAAGTAAAGGTGATATGGTTTCGGAAGGACAGGTCCTCGGGAAAATTGCAGAGCCGACAAAGTATTATAAAGAAGAAGGAACAAACCTTTATTTTCAAGTGAAGGAGAATAAAACCACGGTAAATCCGATGTTGCTGCTTAAATAAGTGTGCCGAATATATCAAAAACAATACGTTTATCATCATGGCAGGGAACTTCTTTTTGTGTTATTATAAACAAAATATAAAAACTATATAATGTAAAGGAGGAACTGCCATGAAACAATGGAAACGAGTTAGTGGAGTTGTTTTATCGGGGATTTTAGCTTTGTCAATGACACTTGGCGGGATGACAGCGCCGGATGCAGGGGCAAAAGCGAAAAAAGCAAAATTAAAGACAAAAAAGATTAGTGTTACGGTAGGAAAGAAGAAAACAATTAAAATTGCAAACAAGAAAAAATCCTGCAAGTACACATTTAAGAGTAACAAGAAAAAGGTTGCCAAAGTATCGAAAAAGGGTGTTGTGACCGGTCAGAAGAAGGGGACAGCCAAGATTACGGTAAAAGAAGTTAAAAAGAACGGAAAAACGAGAAAACTTGGAACTGTTAAGGTAACAGTGACGAGGAAAAAAGGACCGGATAAAAACGTAGTAAATACGACAAAACCTACGGCAAAGGCTACAGCGAAAGCAACAGAAAAGCCAAATCCGGCAAAAGCAACACCGACACCTGTTGTAAAAGGCACATCGGTAAAAGTGTATACGGACGAAATTAAGGATTCTAATTTGGTTGCAGAGGCAGACGGATTTGGACATATGCCGACACCGGAACCGACAAAATCAGCAGATGCTACACCGGAACCAACACCGGCAGTGCTTGTTAATGCGGACATGGAAAAGGGCGAATATGAGCCAATCGCTTCTCGTGGTTCAGCTTCTATTTCAGTCGTTGATGATGGAGCAAATAACACAAAGAAAAGTGCTAAAGTAACAGGACGTACAGCAGACTGGCATGGTGCTTCAATTGATGTTTCTTCTTTGGTTGAAACAGACAATGAATATGCGATTTCTTTTTATGCAAAGCAGGAAACAGGAGAGGATCAGAAACTGGATCTTTCCATGCAGTATGTTGGGGATGATGAGTCCACTCATTACGATTCAATTACGTCCGTTGAACTTTCGGATTCTACATGGACAAAATGTGAGGCAACTATGAAGGTGCCGGAGCACACGGGAACGATCTTGATTTACTGGCAGTCTGTGTACCAATCCAATAATGATATGGACTTTTACCTGGATGAGGTAACCATGACAGGAGTTGCAAAAACAGCGGATAAAGATGCAGGCGTTCCGGATCTTAGTACAGGACTTGTTAAAGGGAAAATCGGTAATCCGATTATGACCTCCCGTTTGACAGCGGATCCGTGGGCTATGGAATACAACGGAAGAGTGTATGTTTATGGAACAAATGATTCTCAGCAGTACGAGGCAGCAGCTAATGCAGATAATAACTACAGCAAAATTAAATCATTGAACTGCTATTCTTCTGCCGATATGGTGAACTGGACAGATCATGGAACGATTGCAGTATCCGGAAGTAAAGGAGCTGCGAAATGGTCGGCAAATTCATGGGCACCTGCAGTATGTCATAAGAAGATTAACGGCAAAGAGAAATTCTTCCTGTATTTTGCGAACAACGCAAGCAGTATTGGTGTATTGACGGCAGACAGCCCAACCGGTCCTTGGACGGATCCGATTGGAAAACCAATTATTGACCGCTCTATTACCGGCTGTGCAGAATCTGAAATTGGATGGCTCTTTGACCCGGCAGTTTTGGTTGACGATGATGGAACCGGCTACCTTTATTTTGGTGGTATTGGTAATACCGATGGAAAGAAAGAAGACTTTATCCGCAATCCTAAATGTGCACGAGTTGTAAAACTTAGTGACGATATGACTAGTGTAGATGGGGATGCAAAAACGATTGATGCACCATTCATGTTTGAAGATTCCGGTATTAACAAAATCGGAGATAAGTATTATTACAGTTACTGCACAAACTGGACCGGAAGCATTGACGGTGTTACCATTGACCGTGCAGACTGCCCGACGGCAAACATTGCGGTAATGGTAAGTGACAGCCCAATGGGTGACTTTAAATATGTTGGCTGTGTTTTGAAAAATCCGGGTACATATTTTGGAGTAACCGGTAATAACCATCACTGTTTTACACAGTTTAATGGTAAACTGTATGCATTTTATCATACGAAGAAAGACACAATAGCAGTCGGTACGAAACAGGATTACCGTACGACTTATGTAAATGAGTTAAATCTTGGTGACAATGGAGATTTTACAAATGCGGATGGAACAATTGCCGATACAAAGATGACAAAGACCGGTGTATCATCGATTGGTACAATCAATCCTTATGAGACGGTTGAGGCAGAAACATTTGCGATGGCAGATACGGTAGGAACTGTTATTAATAATGAAAAAGCGTCCAATGAAGACTGGGCCGTAAATTATTCCGTATACAATGGAAAGATTGGTGCTTATATTGGTGTAGCGGATGTTGATTTTGGAACGGATGGAGCATCTGAAATTACCATGAAACTTGGTGATTCCACATCGGATTCTTACCAGACGGTTACAAAGAAACTCGGTAAAAAGCTGACAGGAAAGCATACCATTTATTTTGAGTTTGATACACTGGATGTTCGTATGGATTCTTGGAGCTTTAAAAAGTAATAGTATTGTTTTGTAGATGTATAAAAGGACAGCATACCATAGAAGATTGTGGTGTGTTGTTCTTTTTTGTGTTGCTATAATTCAAAATGACATGTTATAATAGCACTAATAGTTGAGGAGGTGTTTAATACATGTTTCGAATTATATATGCAGTCGAACGTGAATGTAAGCCGGAGGGGTTTGAGGATAATCTTGTATTTGCTGAAGGTGAGTATGAGATGATGTTGTTTGAAAACGATACGATGATTGAAGTGGATGGCGAAATGCGTCCATACCCGGCACATACCGGGATTATTTATAAGCCCGGACAGAGAGTTCATTATCATGCGAAAGAGGGAAGATTAACATACACATGGATACGATTTGATTGTGATGAACCATTGTTTGCGGAAGGCTATGTGCCATTTGGGGTTCCTATTTTCTGTTCAAATTATGACTATTTTCTTGTTTATTGGCATATGGTTGCCTGTGAGAATTATTGGCATAGTAAAAGCGAAGAATATATTATTTCGAATTTGATGCATATTATTTTCCACTGGTTTCATGATTATGCATTTCCTAAGCAAGGCTCCAGGTATCAGCCGCTCTTAGAAAAACTGCGCGGGGATATTTATGCACATCCGGAATATGACTGGACGTTGGAAATGATGGCAGAGCGGATAAATCTAAGTCCACGCTCGCTTCAGAAAGTGTATAAAAATTTTGCAAATGTTTCATGTATTTCAGAAGTGATTGAGAGTCGGATGATTCGGGCAAAGATGCTTTTACTTCGAAGTGCCTTTGATGTTGGTGAAATTAGTATGCAGTGTGGATATCGCAATGTAGAGCATTTTTGCCGCCAATTTAAAAAGCATGAAGGATGTTCTCCAAGCCATTATCGTAAAGAACATTTGGTTCGGCCGTAAAGTGTGCATGATAAATCAATTTTCGTTCAAGATATATCATGGATTTGCTGCAGGAAGTGAGTTATACTAATACTCAAGTAAATCAATATTTACTTTCCCTCAAAACAAACTCTTATAACTAAAAATACTGTCATTGTGAAAACAGTGGCAGTATTTTGCTTTTTTGGGGTTTTGATGGAAAAGTCAAAAAGGAGGAATCAGAGCATGAGAAAAAATGTATTTCGTGCAAAGGGGCTTGCACTGTTATTAACAGCTGCCCTGCTTGTGCCGCAGATGTCGGGCGTATCTGCTGATGCAAAAGCAAAAAAACCAAAATTGAGTAGAACAAAGGTTTCCGTTACAGTGGGGAAAACAAAAAAGGTGACAGTAAAAAATGCAAAAAAAGTTACTTGGAAAGTAACAAAAAAAGCAGCCAAAATTGTTAAACTCACAAAGAAATCCAAAAAGGGAGCAACAATTAAAGGCTTAAAAAAAGGAACTGCAAAAATTTCCGTTCAAATGAAGAATGGAAAGAAAAAAGTGAAAAAGACGCTTACGGTGAAAGTAAGCAGTGCAAAAAAAGTTGTTGTTACCGCAGAACCGGCTAAGACTACAAACAAACCGACAAACGGTCCAACGAATGGTCCAACAAAAGAACCGGTAAAAGAGCCAACAGCGACACCGACTGCAACATCAACAACAGAACCGTCGGTAACGCCAACAGCAACGCCGACAGAAGAACCATCGGCAGAGCCAACAGCGACACCAACAGAAGAACCGACACCAACACCTGGTGTGGCAAGCGGAAGTGCTGCGGTTGTGGTAACAGCGACAGGAAGTGCGGCAGGACTTGATTTGGAAGAGGGAGATACTCTTGATTTAAATGCCAGTGTAAGCACTACTGGATGTGCGGTAACCGGTGATATTGTTTGGACAAGCTCCAATGAAGAGGTAGCAACGGTTAGTGCAAGTGGCGCATCGGCAACAGTAACGGCGGTTGGAGAAGGAACGGCAACGATTAAAGCAACAATTACAACCGATACCGGCATTGTTACATATGACAAATATGATGTTACGGTAGTCGCTTCTGACCTTGTTTTAGAAGGTGATGATTTAGGAGCAGGTGCATCTTATACGTATGTACCTAATGGATTTGCTCTGTATGCTTCTATGGGAATTTTTGAGATTGATAAGTCAAAATTGAGTAAAGAAGGAACAACTATTTCGATAAAGTACACAGCGATGGAAGGAGATACTGACGTAAAAGATACACAGAGATTTAACATTGGATTAAAGACCGGTGACAAATGGAATTCCCCGGCAATTAAAGATTACTATGGCAAGACAGGCGGCGAGGTAAATCTAACATTGACTGCTGATGACATGAAGAAAATCGGTGCGGATGATAAGGTTTATGTTCATGTAGGCACAGGAACTGCCGGATTTAAAGGAACATTTACGTATCTGTCGGTAACAGCAGGAGAAGATAGTCTTGTGTCGGAACTTCCAAAGGCTGTAAGTTATGTGGAAAGCGGACTGGCACAGTGGGCTCCAACAGCAAAAGTTATGCTTCCGAGTGATATTGATTTTAAGCAATATTCAAAATGCCAGATTGAATTTACAGCATCCGATCCGACTTTCGAATTCCACGGAATTGTTGGTCATAAAGTGAATGGTAAAGATGTAACAGATCCTAAGTATGGTGTTACATCAGAAGGATATTTTGAGGTAAATCTTTCCAATGTGAAAAAAGAAGAGGGTACAGAACCGTTTGTTGTAATCAATGCCGGAAAGGCAGGGTACGCAGGCTCTGTGACGATTACTAAGATAACATTTGTAAAATAGTATTTGCGATGAAAGAGACCTGCTCTTTTTGCAGGTCTCTTTCGTTATCAAAGGAAAGCGAGAGTATTAATGAAATTAAAAAAAATCATGAAATGGTCGGTGATTACGATGGCAATGATGGCGGGGATTTGTTTTGCGCCGCAGTCGGGAAAAGCGGCGGAAAAATTGGAGGTTAAAATTCCTACCGAGCGCGCAATTTATCAAAGGGACAATAACAATTATGCCAACGTAAAGGTTTCTATTGAGTACAGTGGAACCGGGGAGGTGTCGGCAAAACTTTATGACGGAGATAAAGAATTAGGAAAAACGGCGGTTTTAACCAAAGGGGAAGGTAATACATATGAAGGAAGTATTGCAAATGTACCCGGAGGTGGCTGGTATACATTGATTGTAAATGCGGGAAGTGAGAGTAAAACAGTAGAAAAAGTTGGAGTCGGTGAAGTTTTTATTACCGGTGGACAGTCAAATTCCTGTAACTTTGGAGGCGAAAAAACAACTGCTCAATCAGATTTAGTATCAGCATATAATCCGAATACTAACACGTGGCAGCATTGTGAGGACAGTCAGCCGAGTGAAAGTGGATTTAATACCGGTAATGGCGGTGGCTCCGC
>ULOC01045094.1_pt1 | contig 17616 bp, 21 predicted proteins | sample 1952181 | NCBI WGS metagenome assembly ULOC01 (sample SAMEA4835592, study PRJEB28245) | human gut metagenome | biome: gut microbiome; material: fecal sample | place: Denmark | collected 2008
TTCCAAATGTAATTAAAGCAATTTTAAATACTTTGTGTGCACCTCTATGATCTCCTATTGCAACCCTCTCTGAGACAATTTTTGATACTGCGTTTGGAACACCAATTGATGATATTGTAAGAAGAAGTGCATATATTTGAAATCCACTACCATATATAGCATTTCCTTTGTCTCCAAAACCTTCCCTGTTTGTAAGATACATTCTATACATAAGACCCATTATTTTTATAAAAATTTGAGAAAGCATTAAAATTACAACGCCTTTCATGAACCCTTCTTTTTTTATTTTTTTACTTTTCATCATACACCCTTTTAAACCTTATTTACAAAATCTTATTTGTATTTTTTTGAATTTATAACTTAATTTTATATTTTTATTAAATTATTGCCTACAAATCTTTACTTTTTTGGCAAAAACCCTTGTTTTTTTCTCGATTTTATAAGATAATATATGTGTAGATTTTTATTTTGAAAGTGGTGAATTTTTTGAAATATATAGATAAATTTTTAAAGTATCTAAAAACAGATAGAAACACTTTTGTAACATATATATTAACATTAATTACAGCTTACCTTGTAGTTGACAGATTAGTAGAATTGATGTTTATGATATTTACCGGAGTTTCATATTCTTATTGGGGACCAATTGAATATACACTTGCATTTGCATCATGTATATTTGCATTTTATTGTTCTTTTGGTTCAAAATTTGTAAAAGCAGACCTTGATAAACTGAGATTTTTTAATACATATATTATATGTTTATATATCTTGTTTATCTCAGCTTTAGTACAGTGGTTAAATTCGGCAACATGGTTAGGAATACTTTCACTTCCTAATTATCCAGAACTTGCAACAGAATATTATAGTCTATTTAGACCAGCATTTACTGCAATATCACTATATATACCACTTGTTACATTTTACAAATTATTTAAATGGCTTACATTTACAGTTAATGATACAAAAGACTTAAAAGACTCTATATTTGACTATGGAGGTTTAAGCTTAGCTGGAAAGCCAGAAGATATTGGTAAGTTTTCATGTGAAGTCAAGCTTTGTACAGATTCAGAATCTGGCGATGATGTAATCATTCCTGAAACTAAACGTCTAGAATCATTTTTGACAGTTGGTGTTTCTGGTTCTGGAAAAACAACTATGATATATGAACCAATGATGGCAAAAGATTTTGAAAAGAAATATTTCTTTAGAGAAATTTCTAAAGAAATGGGATTTACAGCATTAAGAACAGGAATTGCAACTTTAAATTGTCCATATGATAATAAATATTTATCTGAAAATTTTAAACTATCAATGTTAACTCCAAATCCGGACAAAGAAGATTTATATAGCAAATACATGAAAAAAATGATAGTTGGAAAATTAGGTGGAAAATATGTATATAAAGATATGGGTATAACGTATTTATCTGCAGAACATGAATCAATTGAAAAGATGCAAAATGTTGCCGAAAATTATAAATTAAAGGTCAACTTAATTGATCCAAATAATTTGAACTCACCTGGTTTAAACCCATTTATATATGAAGATCCTATTAAAACAGGTGTTGCAATTTCATCTGTATTAAAAGGGTTATATGCAACTAGCAGACCAGATTTAGAATTAGCATTTAGAGAAAATACTGCAATTCAAATTATTGAAAACTTATCAATTATGCTTAAAGAAATGTACCCAAGACAACATGACGGAGACCTTCCAAACTTGGAAGATTTACTTAACATGATGAATGATTTCTCAATTGTTGAAAATATGTGCAATGAAATGAAGGAAATTCCAGAACTTGCAAATAAATATAAAATACTTATTAAATATTTTGAAAATAATTTTTATGCTGACAGCAAGGACATAAATAATACTAAAATATCAGTATTCACCGCATCTAATGAACTTGATAATTTACTTAGATACCCAGGTGTAAAAAATATTTTATGTAATAGAACAAACAATCTTGATTTTGATAAAGCATTATCAAATGGCGAAATTACTCTTGTATGTACAAGAAGAGGAGATCTAGGTGCAAATGCACATAAAGCATTTGGTATATTCTTCTTATTGTTAATGCAACAATCAGTACTTGCAAGACCAGGTAATGACTCAAATCGTATACCTCATTTCCTATATATTGATGATTTTCCTGAATTTATATGTAAAGCAATTGAACCAGTATTTACAATATATAGAAAATATAAAGTTGGATGTATTTTATCTGCTCAAACCTTATCTCAACTTGGTGGACAAGGAAATAATAATTTTAAAGATGAAATTTTAGCTAACTGTGTAAATAAAGCAATATTTGGAAATGCACTTCCAGAAGATGTTCAATGGTGGCAAACAGAATTACAGGATAAAAGAGAATGGGATTGGAATAAAAGTTATGAAACAGATCCAAATAATCCAAAATTTGGTTATGATACAAAACTAGCTGGTATTCAATTCAAGTGGAAACCTAGTTATACTGCTGGTAAAGTAATGTCACTAAAAGGAAAACAAATTTTATTTAAAGTAAAAGATTCCAAAGGAAAAAGCTATGTAGCCAAGGGAAAACTTGATTTTCTAGAAAGTAAATACAAGGAAACTCATAAAGTAAAAGAATACAATTTTGAAAAATTCACAAATGGTATTTCCGATTTAGAAAAAGTAAAAGAAGCTTCAAAATTTAATAGAGGTAACTTCGTAGCAGCAGCACAAAGTAATGATCCTCAAGGAATTAATTTTGAAACAGATCCAATTAGAATAGATAATAGTGATTCAAAATTTGAAATAAATAATGAAGGTGCAATCATATTTGATTTAAAAAGAGATAAGAAAAATTAATACTCTCGAAAAGGACAATTTCAAAATTGTCCTTTTCTCTTTTTTATAATATAATATTAATATAGCATTTACTTGCTATATTCCTAATAATTTAACTTCAACATTTTCCATTTTATATTTTTTTGTTTTTTCATCAAGTTTGAATTCAACTAAAGTTTTTTCAAGTGTTTCTTCATTTTGTCTTAAATCAGTTGAAAAATACAATTTAATTTTTTTAGTTTCAACCTGATTTACAACTATTTCTTTAAAACATTCTGCCATATGCTTTTCATCTTCACAAATAATAATTAGTTGAGGCATAGAAGAAAATCCTGAATCCATTACTATATAATTGTCATAAAAATCATTATATAATCTCATTTTCTCTACTAATTTCTTTTGCCAATCTTGCTCTCTTCTTATTACTTCAAAAACAAATTCTATTGATTTACCATTCTTAGTTAGCTTTACTGAACCTCCTGTTGCTTTAAATGTTTTTCCAGCCATTTTTGCAGTAATTGTAGGTTTTACAGTATAAGAATCAAATGCTTTAACTTTTCTTAAATATGCTATAATTGTTTGATTTCCAGCAAGTCTTTTCTTTATCATTGCAACTGGTTTTGTATTATCTGTTGGTTGCCATTTACATTCTATTCCTCTTGAATTTAATAAATATTTTCCCATTTTTTCAAGACAATAAATTCTATATATTCCTTTTCCGTCTTCACCGGTAAAATAATATCTCGTTAAAATTTTAGATTTTATAAGTTGCTCAAGTTTATTATTTAATTTGTCTTGTGATGCTATCTCAATATTTTTCCATTGAAGCATTTGAAATAATTGTCTTGATGTCATAAATTCAAATTCATTAACAAGTTCTAATATTTGAAAATGTAATTCATTTATATGACCAATATTTATTTTATGAATTATTTGATTCATTGAAACATATCCGTCTTTTCCATCAAATGTTTTTATTTCTCCTTCTCTTAATGCAAATGGAGATACAACTGCTTTTATTTGATTATCTTCTACCATAATCTCTCCTCCTCTACAATATCAATTTTATCACAATATTCGCTTTTTGTCTATTTTTTCCATTTTATTTATTTTTGTAAATTGCATTTTGCACTTTTTAGCAATCTATCAACTTCTGATTCTTTAAGATATCTCCAATTTCCAAGTTTTATATCTTTTACCTGCAAATTTTCGATTTTGCTTCTATGTAATGCCAAAACCGTTTTGTCTATTGCATCACACATTTTTCTTACTTCTCTATTTTTACCTTCATGTATTGTAATTTCAATTCTCGATATATTTTTTTCTCTATCAATTTTAAGTATTCTAACTTTAGCCTTTCCGTGAAATATAATCATCAATTGCTACTCCGTTTCTTAATTGTTCTATTTCTTGCTCAGTAACAATTCCTTTTACAGTAACATTATATGTTTTTTCTATTTCATATTTTGGATGTGTCATTTGATAGATGAAGTCCCCATCATTGGTTAATATTAATGCTCCTGATGTATACATATCGAGTCTGCCAACAGGAACAACCCTTTCCTTTACTTTTACTAAATCTAAAACCGTTTCTCTTCCAAATTGATCACTGGTAGTTGAAACATATCCTATTGGTTTATTTAGCAAAATATATACTTTTTTTTCATTTACTAATTCTACTAATTTTCCTTTGAATTCAACTTTATCCTTTTCAGGTATAACCTTTTTTCCAAGCTCTGTTACAACTTGTCCGTTTACCTTAACATCTCCTGCTAGTATATGTTCTTCTGCTTTTCTCCTTGAGCACACTCCTTCATTTGCTAAAAACTTTTGTAATCTCATTTCTTCCAATTAATTCACACCTCATTTATATTCATTATCAAGTTGTTGTATAATATTTTTAAAATATTCTGGTAATTCTGCCTCTAAATGCATTTGTTTTCCTGTAATTGGATGTTTAAAATCTAAACTTTTAGCATGAAGCATTTGGCCTTCAACTCCAAAGTCATTTTTTCCATTTGAATAAACCATATCTCCAACAACAGGATGTCCAATTTCTGCCATATGCACTCTAATTTGATGTGTTCTTCCTGTATCAATCTTTACTTCAAGTAGCGTATATTTTCCATATCTTTTAAGTACTTTGAAATGTGTAACAGCTTCTTTACCATTTTTTTCAACAGCCATTTTCTTTCTATCTTTTGTACTTCTGCCTATTGGCATATCAATTGTAGCCTCATCCTCTCCTACATTTCCTCTTACCAAAGTAATATATATTTTCTTTACTTCATGATTTTTTATTTGATTACTCATTTCTATATGAGCTTTATCATTTTTTGCAACAATTAGGAGTCCAGATGTATCTTTATCAATCCTATGTACAATTCCTGGACGAAGTTCCCCTCCAATACCTGATAAACTATCTTTACACATTGACATAATAGCATTAACTAAAGTTCCATCAGGATTACCATTTGCTGGATGAACCACCATCCCCTTTGGCTTATTTACAACAATTATATCATTATCTTCATAAATAACTTCTACTGGTATATCCTGTGGCTTTAGATTAATTTCTTTTACCTCTGGAATATTTATTGTAATTTTATCTCCCCCGCAAGACTTTGTATGACAATTTCTTTTTACTACCATTAACAAGTATGTCCCCACTCTCTATTAACTTTTGAATCATTGTTCTAGAAAGCTCTGATACTTGTTTTGAAATATATGCATCCAAACGGATATTATTTTCTCCAACTTCTAATTCTTTCACTGTTATTTACCTCTTAATTAATCTGCATTTCTTTCATATAATACAAAATTATTATCGCTATATAATTCTTTATAATTATCATTACGTTTTATAAGCATATTTAGTTTTGAGCCTTTCTTTATTAGCACATGTGTTATTCCATATTCATTAAATTTATCATCATAATATGTTGAAATACTTGTAATATTAACATAGTCTGAAAAAATATCTCTACCATGATATTTGCCATCTTCGCCTTTAGTACCATTAAATTCTGGTGCATATAAATCAGCTCTGGAATCAATAAATACAGGAATTCCTCTATATAGTAAATAACTACCATAATTATATTCATTAAATAGTTTAATTTCTTTTACATCCAAATTATTTAAAATATAGTTGCTTGCTTCAATTGGATATGAACTTTTGCTTACTATTGGTGCATTTATTTTTGGTCTATATAGACAGAAACTTACTAGTACAACAAGAAGTATTGTCAATGTCTTTCCTAAAAAAGTAGTCATTCCTTTTATTAATTTATCGCTACCTTCTATATCGTATTTATTGACAAGTTCTACAAGCATTTTTGCAAATATAAAACCACAAATTAAAACAAACATTGAAACTTGTCGTCTAGACATAAATGAAAGAAGCGTTAAACCTGCAAGCATGAAGAAATCTCTTGTTTTCATTTTTGTATCTGTAAATATCAATACTGCTAAGAATAATATAAATACTACCAAAATGTCTTTTGCATTTATAAGTGTTAATGGCAAATGCTCACTAATGCTGTCCATTGTGTTTCCTTGCATTGTTTTAATTAAATATGTATATGGTGTATCTCCAAGTGGTGTTAAAAGTCCTGTAAATGTGCAAATAATCATAATAACTATTAGCCATTTTCCTGCATCTTCTTTTTTTAGTATTAACCTATATGGATTTGCTCTTCTTTTATCTCTTGTCCTTTGTGCATTTTCAAGTTTTTCTTGAAGTTTATCAATTTTTTCTGTAACGGCTTTAACCTTTTCTTCTTTTCCATTTTTTAATGATAATTTCTTAGCTTTTCTCTTATTAAATTTAATTGAAAATTTATATATAAAATCTGAATCTGCAATTACAGCAATTATATACTCTACAACATAAGGTAGGAATAAAACAAAGTAAAAAGGCCAAACTGCCAAATGTACATTAGCAATAACTACCGGAATAATAATTAGTCCAATTGCGTATCTTTTCTTCTTTGTCGCTAAAAATTGTTCTATAAATAAAATCTGTAAAACAAATAATATGTAGGTTACAAGTTGTGCTCTTGCGGCAATAAAGCTTTTTAGCATGTACATTACACCCAAAGTTATAAAAAATGATATAAGTTGATTCTTACAAATTTTATTAGTCACAAAATATATAAGTACTCCAAGTATCATTGCTAAAATAACTGTTGAAATGTAAATAGCTGTAAATCCACCTATTCCTATATTTTCACCTAGATTAAATATTTGATATATAGCCACATCATAAGCCCAATGAGGATATGTATATGGCAAATTTTCATGCCATGAAAACGGATCCTTCATGTCAATTCCATTTTGCATTATATGCTCACCTATTTTTATTGTATAATAGGTATCATTTTGTAAAGTTTTTGGTGTAATTGCAAAACAAAAAATTATAATTGCAAATATAGCCAAAATATTAAATTTTATTTTAGTTTTTTTATCCATTCGTTTATCTCCATTTCTTTTTAAATTTCTCGTAATCCCTTTGTTTTCCTACTTTATAGGTTCTTATATTATATCAAAAACCACTTGTATAATACAAGTGGTTTTTCACATAAAGTTGTAAATCTTCATTTGTAAATATTTTTTTCGAATGCATTAGTAATATCTGTCTTAAAACTATTATTTAGTAACTATTGCAAATTAAAATTTCATTTTACCTTGTATTTGTCTTGTTTGTATGTTAATATATAATTAATTTTGAAACAAGGTTGGTGTTATTATGGATGAAAAGAAAAAAATAGAAGTCGTTAGTGGAAATGGAAAAAATTTAGATATTTCTCCTGTTTCCGAATATATAGAAGTCGAAAAACCTCGTGAAGAAAAAAAAGAAAATATCATTATTCCTGAAGAAAAACAATAATAGTTCAATTGAGCAAAGTGCATACACACAGTCATCTTTGTTCAATTGGATTTTTTTACGCATTTAGCAATGTTAATTTAACATAAATCCACCTGTGACTAAACCGTTTTTTGATTGAACAAATCGACTTTAAATCGCCCTTTGTCAAAAGCCGATTTGAGTTTTCTACTAAAAGGAGAAAATCTTAAAGTCAATAGCGATTGTAGCATTTTTATATACTAGGAAATGATATATTTCCTAATATATAAAAAATCAGAAGACCTGTTTCTTACAAGCCTCCTGACCTTTTCGGAATTTTTTATGTTTCTATCTTTAGTTTAATTCTATATTATTTAACTAGATAGCTTCTTTATTTTCTGTTTCTTCTACTACTTCATTTTCATCTGAATTTTTATTAATTACTTCTAAGCTAGAAACAGATACTTCATATGCTGTTCTCTTTTCAATAGTTCCATCTTCATGCTTTTTCTCATATCCTCTTGATTGAACTCTACCTACTATTCTAAGTTCTGATCCAACTGGAACATTTTCACAGAATTTTGCATTTCTTCCCCATGCAATACATGGAATATAATCTGATTTATTGTATGAACGATTAACTGCAAGTAATACATCTGCAATCTCTCTTCCAAAAGGTGTTTTTCTGTAAATTGGTGCTTTACAAATGTAGCCATCTAAAACAACTTCATTTGTAATAATGTCTTTTCCTACTGGAATTGGAGCTTCTTGATCTTCCATAAATTCAATTTCTTTTGCAAATACAGTAAGTATTAATCTGTTTTTACCATCTTGATAACAATTGTATGATCTAAATTGTCCTTCAATTGTTATTTTGCTTCCTACTGGTAATTCTCCGTTTGGTAATAATCTTTCTGAGATAGTGATTGGAATTTGGTCAGCACTTCCACTTAAACGTGGTATGTTTAAATCAAATATATAGAATTTTTCTCCATATATTTCGTGACTAAATCTTTTCTCACTTGTAACTTCTCCCACTAAAGTAATGTGGTTATTATCTGAATAATTTGTATTCAACTTCATTTCCTCCCCTATTTGTTTCTTTATAAATTTTATTCATCTTGTCTTAAACATATTCGAAACTATTTATCATATTTCTTATTATACTACTTTTTTTTGGGTTTGTCTACATAAAATGTTATTTTTTATCAATTTTTGTAAATTTTTTTATTTTTTACTTATTAATTCGTTTCTTTTTTGATAAAACATTGTTAATATGTTTATGCAAATTATTGCATGAATATCAAGGTTTTGCTCAATTTTTATATCTATTTCTTGTGGTTCATATTTGCCATTTTGAGCTGTTTTCATAATTCTTTGTAAACAAATTATGATATTGTTTTCTGATACACTGGAGACAGTAAATGTTGCTTTATTTTGAAATCCATATGTTATTACCATTAAATTCATATCTTCTAAAATGGCACTATCTATTTTAATGTCGGCATTTAAAATCAAATATTTTGAATTAGATATAATACTTTTTAGCTGATTTATATTCTTTATTTCTTTATCAACAACAACAGTTTCAAACTTCATAGTTTTAAATTTTTCAACATTGTTGTTAGAAATAAATATTATGTCTTTCATATCAAATGTATTTTTCAAAAATTTTGTCATAGTTAAAATATTTTTTTCATTTGTAATAATACCTATAAAAGCCATTTTAGGTTCTCCTTACATTTTATATGCTATATTATTCCTATTTTTCCTATATTTATTCTTTTTCATTTAATTTATTATTTACACTGTTACTATTCATCATTACATTTGTACTAGTTTCAATCGTATTATTAAGTGATGTTGAATTATTATTTATTTTTCCTGCTATCACAAATAAAATTACTACTGTACTAAGAGCAATAATGTAAGAATAAATTTTTGATTTATTTATAACATAGAACATAAGATAACCTCCATTTACAAGCTAGTACCAATTATATGCTTGTAAATAGAGGTTTATTCTTCAAATTAATTTAATTTTATAACTTTTTCCCATGTAAGTTCATCTTTTCCAAAATGTCCATAGTTAGTGGTTTTAGTATATATTGGCTTTTTCAAATCCAAATACTCAATAATTCCTGCTGGAGTCAAATCAAAATTGTTTTTTATAATATCACATATTTTATCTTCTGATATCATTCCTGTACCAAATGTATTTACGCAAATTGACAATGGTTCTTTCATTCCAATTGCATATGATACCTCAATTTCACATTTGGTTGCAAGCTTATTTGCAACAATATTTTTTGCTATATGTCTTAACATATATGTAGCAGATCTGTCTACTTTACTTGCATCCTTCCCAGAAAATGCACCTCCGCCGTGCCTGCTATATCCACCATATGTGTCAACTATAATCTTTCTTCCTGTAAGTCCTGTATCTCCAAGAGGTCCGCCAATCACAAATCTTCCTGTAGGGTTAATATATATTTTTGTTTTTTCATCAATCATACAACTTGGTACAATTGCTTTTATTACATTTTCCGTTACATCTTTTCTTAATGTTTCAATATCAACTTCTGCTTTATGTTGTGTTGATATCAAAATTGTTTCAATTCTTTTAGGCATGTCATTTTCATATTCCACTGTAACTTGCGTTTTTCCATCTGGTCTTAAATATGAAATTATATTCTCTTTCCTAACTTTTGTTAACCTTTTTGCAAGTTCATGTGCCATGTATATTGCATATGGCATGTAATTTTCAGTTTCGTTACATGCATATCCAAACATGATTCCTTGATCTCCTGCTCCTCCAATGTCAACTCCTAAAGCAATATCTGCACTTTGTTTTGTAATATTTACTTCTATTTTGCAAGTTCTATAATCCATATCTGTGTCTTCATTATCAAATCCAACATTTTTTATAACATCTCTTGCAACTTTTTCTATATCTACATTTCCTTTTGAAGTAATTTGACCTGCAATAACAATTGTGTTTTTTGATGCAAATGTTTCTACTGCAACTCTAGAATTCTCGTCCTGTTTTAAATATTCATCTAAAATACTGTCAGATATAGTATCACATAATTTATCTGGGTGTCCTTCTGTAACACTTTCTGAAGTAAAAAAATAATTTTTCATAAGTATTCTCCTTAAACTATATTTTTTTTATATTTTGGGTTATTGTATCATCTTGAAGTAATTTATTTGCAACATTTAAAAAATTGCATTCTGTATCTGTTAAATATATTTCATATTTTGCTTTATTTTCCGCACTATTTTGCATATTATTCTCTTTTAAATATTCTTTTAAATATTTTGAAACCATTTCTCCTGTATTAATTACATCTATTTTATTAGGCAATTCCTTTTCAATTAAATTTTTAAATAAAGGATAATGTGTACAACCTAAAACCAATGAATCAATATCTTTAAAATCCTTTACATATTCATGTATTGCAAGTCTTGCAATTTCATTATCTGTCCATCCTTCTTCTGCCATAGATGCAAGAAGTGCACATGCTTTACTTTGAACATTGCAGTTAGGTATTTCATTTTCAATTGCTTTTTGCCATCCCTTACTTCTTATTGTTCCTGTTGTTCCAATTACTCCAACATTCTTATATTTATTTTCTTTTATATATTTAACAGTTGGTTCTATAATTCCTATAATTGGTATATTAAACATTTTTTTCATTTCTTCTAATGCCTGACTTGTTGCAGTACCACATGCAATAACTATAAGCTTTGCATCCTTTTGAATCAAATTTTCAACTTGTTTTTTTGAAAGTTCTATTATAGTTTCCTTAGATTTACTGCCATAAGGGAAACTTGCTGTATCTCCTATATATGTAATATTTTCATTTGGTAGCAAATTTGTAATTTCTTTAAAAACTGTCATTCCTCCTACGCCAGAATCAAACATTCCTATTGGTCTATTATCCATAAAATCAATTCCTTCCTTTCATATGCAACAATTATTATATCACATTAATATAATATATGAAAGAATAAGAAATATAATATTTCATCAATTTATTTTTTTCTACAAAATACATCACAATTCGCATTAAAAAGAATAATATATATTAAGCAATGTGCTAAAAAGAAAGGATTGATGAATTTATGGAATATGAAAAAAATGTATGTCCAGTATTAAATGTTGATGGCATTTTAGCTACTGGAAAACAATTTGACTTAGAAATAACACTACCTGAAGACAACAGATCTGTAATCTATGGAGTTGTAAAAGATTGTTATCATGATCCAGTATGTGATGCTGTAGTAAAACTTGTAGAGGTTGTTTGTGAGTGTGGCAAGGAAGAAAGAAGACCTGTTTCTCACACATTTACAGATAAGGATGGAGAATTCGTTTTTGGTCCTCTTTGTGCAAATAAATTCTATGAGATAGAAATTTGGGTTGATTTTGTAAAACATTGTAAAATTTGCAAAAAAGTTGAACATGACACTAAATGCCTAAAAGGTATCAAATTAGATTGCAAAGATGAGCATAAACCTTGCGAAAAACCTGATGAAAAGCCATGTGATAAACCTTGTTGTGGTAGATCTTGCTAAATAACGTAAAAAAGGAAGCTAATTCAAAATAGCTTCCTTTTTTATTTATATTAATTTTTGTTCCATATTATAAGACTTTTAAGCTTTAAATTACTACATTATTCCCATTTTTTTAGCAAACTGTTTTCCCATTTTAACCATTTTCTTTCTATTTGGTTGCATTTTTTCTGTGCACATTAATGCAACTCCTGCAGATATTAAACCTCCTACAACCATCCCTCTTACAAATTTCATATTCAATTTATTCTCCTCCTTTTTGTTTATTTATTACTATTATGTCTTTTTTTCTCTTTTATATACTCACGCATTTGATAAAATGCTATTAAAATTAAAAATAGTCCAAACAATTTTCTTAATTCTTGTACCTGCATTTTCATAGATATGTTTGCACCAAAAAATGCACCAACTATCCCCCATAAACATATTGGCAGTCCTTGTTTTAAATTAATATTTTTATTTCTCAAATTTACAATTATACTTGCAATTGCAGTAGGAATAAAAAATATAATATTTGTAGATTGTGCAACATGCTGTTCCACACCGAAAAAAAGTGAAAGAAGCAATATAAGAATTGTTCCTCCACCCATTCCAAGTCCGCCTATTATTCCAGAAACTACACCAATAAAAATCTCAATCATTATTCTTACCTCATTACCAAAAAACCATTCTAATTCCAGCATATGTTAAAAATATAATAAACATAATTTTTAAATATTTTGAATTAATATTGTTTAAAACACTTCCGCCAATTATTCCTCCTATTAATCCACCTAGTCCACATTTTAATCCCAAATTCCAATCTATATAACTACTTCTGTTATATACAAGTGCAGTTGTTATAACCATTGGTAAAATGCAAAAAAGCGCTGTAGCCCTTGCTTTTCTATCCTGCATTTTAAAAAAATAAGTAAAAACTGGTACTAAAATAAGTCCTCCACCTGAAGAAAACATTCCACTTATAAATCCTGTAACTATTCCAATTATTATATTTTTCATACTTTTATTATGTGTAGATATAAATAAAATATTCTTGCCTTATTTCATTAAAGCCTTTTCTATTTCTTTTTCTGCAATTTTAGTAAGTGTTTCATCACATATAAGCATTTGATTTTTTATAGCTTGTCTCATTTTTTCATCTCTTATTCCATCTGCTAAATCCAAAAACAATTGTAGCTCTCTTAAATATTTTTTATTTTTTTCTTTCCAATCCCTATTCTTCTTTATTTCTTCCATCACAACTCTTCCTTTCTTTTCTTTATACAACAAGTTTTAATTACATCAATCAACACATTTTTCAAAACAAATTACACATTTATATTATTACAAAATTATTTTAATTTATTCTTATTGTATTTGTTTACTTATTAGTTAAATTATATTATACAAAAATACTAGCGTATATGCTAGTATTTTTCTTCATATTTTTTATTTTTTTATAAATTCTTTGATTTTATTAACTAAAAAATCCACATCTTCTAATGTATTTTCTCTTCCAAAAGATACTCTAAGTGCACTTTTTGCAAGATTACTATCAAGTCCAATAGCAGTAAGCACATGTGACGGAAGTGCTTCTCCTGTACTACATGCAGAACCTGCTGAAGCACATATTCCACTCTCATCAAGTTTTAAAAGAAGCTGCCCTGCATCTATTCCTTTAAAAGAAAAATTTGCATTTCCAGCAAGCCTATTTTCTCTATCTCCATTTAAAATTGCATTTGGTATATTTTCTTCTATTTGTTTTATGTAATAATCCCTTAAAGTTCTTAAATGTAAATTATATTCATCAAATTCTTTATAAATGATATCTATTGCTTTTCCAAGACCAACAATTTCCGCAACATTTTCTGTTCCAGCTCTTTTATTTTTTTCTTGATGACCACCATCTTGAATTCTATTAAAATTTACACCATCTTTAACATATAAAGCTCCTACACCTTTTGGAGCATAAAATTTATGCCCTGACATAGAAAGTAAATCAATATTCATATCTTTTACATCTATTCTAACATTTCCGATTGCTTGCACACTATCTGTATGAAACAATATATTATTTTTATGAGCTATCTCACCTATTTGTGCTATTGGCTCTATTGTACCAATTTCGTTATTGGCAAACATTATACTTATTAATATTGTTTCATCACAAATGCTTTCTAACAATTGATTTATATCGATTTTACCTGTTTTATCTACATTAAGATATGTAACTCTAAATCCTTCTTTTTCAAGTGTCCTGCAAGAATTCAATATAGCATGATGCTCTATTTTACTTGTAATAATATGTCTGCCTTTATTTCTATTTGCATATGCTACTCCTTTAAGTGCTAAGTTATCGCTCTCACTTCCACATGAAGTAAAATATATTTCATGTGGATTGCAATTTATTTGTTTTGCAACCTCCATTCTTGCCTTATTCATCCCACGTTTTGCTTCTCTTCCAACAAAATACAAAGCTGATGGATTACCATAATACAAATTAAAATATGGTAACATTTCTTTTAAAACTTCATCTCTAACAGCTGTTGTAGCAGCATGATCAAAATATCTAATTTTCATATATCCTCACATCCACGAAAAAATCACATACTAAAATGTATGTGACTTTTTTGTATTTATGAATTTATTTTGATGTATTCCATCTATTTAGCCTTATGTTTTTGTATGCATCTAGTACATCGGAATATTTTCTATATTCATCTTCCCAAACCATATCTGGTATTTTATCAAAAGCATTAAACACTTTTTCTGCTTCACTTAAAAATATAACCTGCTCTTGAGGACTCATACTATTACATTTTTTTGAAAATACATATAGTTTATCAAGCATTTGGTTTGCTTGAATAAAACTCCAAAAATCTTTTACTTTAATTCCTGCAAGTCTCAACTGCATTACAGAAAAGCCAACTAGTCCAAATATAACTAATAGCAATATATAAATAATGGCTGTAATCTCCATTTTATACCTCATTTCTAAACTTTTTCTATTGTGATAAGTTTTAGAATTTTTTAGCAATATAATATCTAACTTAATTCTTATAACCTAAAATCATTATAGCATTACAGTAAAAATAGTGCAACATATTTTTTGAAATTATCGCCATGTTAATTTTATGTAAAGCTTGCACTATAATTTTCTTATCAAAATGGAGACTATGACTGCTTTTACATCTATGCACATAGTATAAAAAACAGAACCATGTTTGGTTCACTTAGTAATTACAAAGACGCATATTAGATACCAGAGTTGAAGCATCTTATGAAGATAACTCAATCGCTCTTTGTACATGTAACTATTGGATTACAAATGCCAAATTAATAATAGTAGCAAAAAAATCCCAGTCCAACTAGGGCCAGGATTTTTTTCTGTTATCATCATACAATTGACGATAACAGAATATAGACTTTGCAATTAAATAAAAATAATTGGTTTCATAAGTGTCGCAATGATATATGTTATTTCAAATGCATTATATCCTACATCTGGAATCATCTTAAATATCATATATAAAATTGATATAAAATTAAGAACTAAACATATAATCCAAATTGCAACTTCTTTTTTATTCTGCTGTCTGTACTTTGTAATGTTGTATACAATATCTTGAAACTTACATTGACAATTTACAAGTATTGGCAATCCAATAATAAGCCAATAAAACAGAATCATAAATAGAACTTTAATTCCTTCACTCAATTCTTTCCCAACTAAGCTAGGTACCATTATAAAGAATACACTTATGTATAGTGATAATAAAATTAATAATAAATGTACCATTATAATAATCGCTGGCCGTCTATTTGAGTAGTCCTTTCTTACCATGCTATACTTCGTCCAGCCGACTAATAACACCATTAATAATGTGCTTATTATTAAGTGATTTGCCATTAGTATACAAATTGCAACTCCAATAAGAATTAAAATTGAAAACGGCATGAACAATAACGTAAGGATTGTTGCCATAGTAATACTCATAATGTAATCTCCTCCTCAACTATATTTACAAAGTCTATATTATTTTCAATGTGCTATAACTAAAGCCACTACCATTATTATATCATCTTCATTCATATTATGTCAATTTATTCTTGTTAATTTGAGTTTTTGACTAAAAGATAGAAATTCCATGGTCAATGGTAATTATAGCATTTTATATACTAGGAAATGAATGAGCCCTGTACAATACAGAGCTCATTCCACAAGTTCCTCAATATTTAAGCAAAAAATAATTAATTTTTTATTTAAATACAAAGTCCATCGTTTTACAATTATCCAATTTTTATTTCATCATTTTTAACTGTCATTTTTACCTTTTTATTTGGAACAATTTTTCCATCTAATATTGCCTCTGCAATTTTATCCTCTACACTACTTTGTATTGTTCTTTTTAGTGGTCTAGCACCATAATTTGTATCAATACCTTTCTTAGCAATATATTCTTTTACACTCTCATCAAATTCCACATTCATGTTTTGCTCTTTTAAACGTTCTTCTACTTGATTTAACATTATATCAATAATCTTCTTAATATCATCTGCTCCAAGTTTATGAAATACAATAATCTCATCAATACGGTTTATAAATTCTGGTCTAAATTGTTTTTTTAGTTCTGCCATAACATCTTTTTTAGTTGACTCATATTCTTTTTGTTCTTCTTTCTCTTTATCATCACTTACGGTAAATCCTAAAGTAGTTTTATCTGTAATAAGTCTTGCACCAATATTTGATGTCATTATAATAACTGTATTTTTAAAGTTTACTGTTCTTCCTTGTGCATCTGTAAGTCTACCATCATCAAGAATTTGAAGAAGCATATTCATAACATCTGGATGAGCTTTTTCAATCTCATCAAATAAAATTACAGCATATGGTTTTCTTCTTATTTTTTCTGTTAGTTGTCCACCATCATCATAACCTACATATCCTGGAGGCGAACCAATTAATTTTGAAACAGAATGAGGTTCCATGTATTCAGACATATCAACCCTTATCATTGCATCTTCGTTTCCAAATAGACTTTCAGCCAGTGCCTTTGAAAGTTCTGTTTTACCAACACCTGTTGGTCCCAAGAATAGAAATGAGCCTATTGGTCTATTAGGATCTTTTAGTCCAACTCTACCTCTACGTATTGCCTTTGCAACAGCAGTTACAGCTTCATCTTGTCCTATTACTCTTTTATGAAGAGTATTTTCCAAATTTTTCAATTTTTCATTTTCATCTTGAGTTATTTTACTAACTGGTATATTAGTCCAGCTACTTATAACCTCTGCAATATCTTCCTCTGTTAGGCTCATTACACTTTTTGAATTTTTGTTTTTCCATTTTTCTTTTTCTTTTTCAAATTTTTCTTTTTGTGCCTTTACTTCATCTCTAAGTG